>OGXI01000426.1_pt1 | contig 37363 bp, 71 predicted proteins | sample 1576221 | NCBI WGS metagenome assembly OGXI01 (sample SAMEA3541523, study PRJEB24748) | human gut metagenome | biome: human gut; feature: human-associated habitat; material: faeces | place: China | collected 2012
CAATAGGTGTAATCTTTTCTACATTACCCTTTTTGGCAATGTTTACGATTGCTCCCCATATCATTTTATGAAAATTCTCAGGATAATCATTTGTATTTGTTGAATATTTTTCGTCCAGTACATATCTTGGATTCAAACAATAACACCCAAATAATAAGAAAATAGCCTTTTTATCTACCTGTTGATTAAAATTAATTTGAATCACCACCTTCTAACAAATTTCCCAAATCTATCAAAGATGCTAATTTTTTATTGGAATTCATAGAAGTACGCTTTACAACTTTAGTCTTAACTTCCACATCTGACAATTTGTTGATTTGTTCTTTTAGTCTTTCTTGTTGTGAATAATAGTCTTTTGCTTCATCATAATAATGTTTTATTAACGCAACTCCATACTTTTCAATCAAGGACTTATTTAATATTTCTTTGCAGTACCAAAGTGTATAAGTCATAGCTGCATATGAATATCCGTATTCAGTTTTAAGTTCCTTGATCTGTTTAAGCATAAAACCTGTTGGTTTATCTAACTCATAGTTATTACAGATGAATTCAATCAACTGTTTATATTCAGTAGATTCTCTTTCAATTTTCTTATAGCACTCTTCACAATATGTTTTTGAAGCATGTATGTATTTTTCTTCTGGTTGTAATTTCTTCCCACAGCCTTTACATGTTGATAATCTAGCCATATACACCTCTTCACAAAGAACAGGAGGGAAGAATCCCTCCCTTATATCTGTTACGCCTTAATTCCAAACTTTTCGATTAACTCCTCAAGTTCCATAACAATAACCTTTGTAAGATCAAGCTGTGTATCTCTAAGAGTATCAAACATCTTAACATTTCCATTATCATCAAGACCAAGATTTCTCTGAAGAACTGCTGTTGCTTCCGCAAGATGACCATTGGATGCAAGTAATCCACCAAGTTCAATACCCTTTGCTTTGATTGCTTCAAAGTCTTCAACTGGTGCTGTCTTATCAATTGTCTTTTCCTTAGTTGTAAAATCTCCACCTAAATCTTCAACTGCCTTAGTCCAAGCCTTCTTGAGATCATTAACATTAATCTTATCTGGAAGTCCAAATGTATCCTTTAAATCTGGATACTTATCTGTCTTCTTAAATGTGATATATCTCTCATCCTTCTCTCTGAACATATAACCAACAAGGTATGCCGCTTCTCTACAATAAGAAAATGTATTCTTATTAAGCTTTAAGGCATCACTTTCCTTCTTTGTATCAAAATCCTTACTATGTGTTGACTGAGCAATAAAATGTACAGTATATCCAAGACTCTGAATTACACCAATATTTCTTAATGCACTCTTGAAACGAAGAGAACCTTCACCAAATCCACCAACATCCTTTAAGATTTCTGCATCTCTATTCTCAAGTACATATCTCTCGCAAAATTCTTCATACTTATCAAGGGTATCAATTACAATACAAGAGAACTTCTTCTTGAGTGCTGGATTCTTTAACTGACCGATAATTGACTTAAAATCAGACATTGTATCAACTTTCTGTGCCATAATACCAGGAATATTCTGATATCTATCTTCAAACTCTAAGAAGAATGGATCTTTGTCTGGTACAAGTTCCTTCAAAAACTTCATGAGTGTTGTTGTTTTACCAACACCTGTATCTCCCATCCATACTGTAGAATACTGAGTTAAATCAACTGACACCTTATTTGGTGTTAAATCTAATAAATTTCCAACCATGTTATAATTATCTCCTTTGTTATTTGTATTTCTTATAATTTACCTACCCAAGATTACTCTTGAGTAGGCTTTTAATCTTACTGCTGTGCAAATGGATTATATGTAGTCTGTGGCGCTGGTGTGCTAGTGTTCTTCTGGAATCCCTCTGCTGTCTGAGAAGATGACTCTCCTGCCTTGATTTCTGCTAACTTAGCCTTTCTCTTAGACTTTAATGTGTCAATAATATCCTGTGTAAGTTCATGCTCAAATACTGTTGATGCTGCTATACCAGACTTAACATCATTCTTTCTGATAGTTGTCTTTACCTTCTTTACAATATCAGTACCAAATGCAGCCTTCTCAACTACTTTCTGAATATCAACAGAATTGATAACTACACCAGCAAGCTTTGTAAAACATCCATCATAGTAACCTGCACTTCTGAATGCATCAGCCATTGACTTGTCAACTGTCATCTTGATTGGAATAAGAGAATCAGCTTCATACTTAGCATCCTTTCCAAATCCATCTGCTCTCTGTCCAATAGCGTTCATTCTGATTGTAAGATTTCCAGTTGGAACTTCCTTTACAACCTCATCTGTGATAGATTCGATAATTCCTTCTACCTCAAACTTAGCTTCAAGAACTGTACTCTCATAATCTTTTGGTTCTACTCGATTGATAAATCTTGCTGAAATCTTGTTTGTAGAAACAACATTACCATCATTACCCTTGAAGTCATTGGCTATGAACATACCATCTGTAATTGAGATAATATCAGGTGTCTCACCCTCTGCACAATGCTCAATATCCTTGAGACTCATTGCATCTGTGTACTGCTTGTAGAAATAACTCTCCTCAGAAGTGAAATTCTTATTCTCATCCTTCTTGTACTTGAAAGCAAAGAAATTGATCTCATGTTCACTATCATCAGCAGTTCTTAATACAAGACTACCTCCGATTGCTTCTTCACCCTTCTTTGTTATAAATTCATCGATGTTGTTCTTTACAAGCTTTCCTGTTACTGTTACTAAATTTTTGAGTTCCTTCATTAAATTTTGTCCTCCTTAAAATTAAATAATTTATGTAAATATTGTTAAATAAAACAATCTATCTAAACGCCCAAATGGACGGAACACAGAAGTTAATTTATATAAACATCTATGTATAATCAGTGATTTTTGAGCGCAAAAGCCCAAGGGTATGCTGTTCTTCCACCCATTCATATATCCTCTATTCAGTTTTGATTTTTTGGAATTTTTTGAACGATCTGTTCAAGACTGATTACTTTGATTTAGATTTACATGGCAATAACCATTTAATTCCTTTGTATGGAATATGATAAATAACTTGTTTATCGTGGTTATATAAAATTACATTACCTGAATTATAACCTGAATTATAATTTACTAATTCACCATTAGCCCATTTCTCACCACAACCTTTTCCAATTTCATAACAAACATCGTAGTTTTTATTTAATATTGCTTGAAAAATATCAATGTCTTCTATTTTTCTCACCTCCTCAAATTTCCCAATGAAACAGTGATTTATTGTTGCTACTTTACTTGATTGTTCTCTTGTTTAGGTTTTTTAAATTAAAAAATCTATGTTTGTATTTATATTTTTGTTTATATGTTTCAAATTCTTTCTTTTGAGCCTCAATATATGCTATTTTTTGATTACACTCTTCCATTGTTTTTTTAGAATTATCAGTATCAACATGTTTATCTTCTAAAAAATATACAATTGAGCCATCACTACTACGCATTCTTTTTTTGACAACAATAGCTTCTTTTATATCATTGAGATAAAATTTGTCACCTTCTTCCAACAAAGGAACATCAATATCGTATTCGCCAATTATTTTATCAGAAACAACTATTCCATCACGACTTGCAATGAACTTATATTTTTCGTCACTGTTAAAGAATCCCCATCCCATAAGATAATACAAATTTTCAATTACACGCTGCCGAAATATGCTTTTGACTGGCTTAATTTTATATTCTTCACTCATTTGTTTATTACCTCCATCTATATATTCTCTGTTCCAGGTTCTTCCAAGACTGCGATACTTAAAGTTCCTGTATCGCAATTTCTCCCCATTCTTGTCTTAAATCCAAGTTCATTTAATTCTTTGTCTAATTCGTATAGATCATTTTCATCTGTACTGTAAATCTTACTACCTTTACAAATCTCGACAGCTCTTACATAATTTTTGTCTCGCCAAGCCGAACTAATATATAACCATTGGTCTGTATCTACTTTAGATATTTTATTTCGTGGAACTACTGTGAATGGTTTAAGAACTTCTTCGATTTCATCTTTATGTTCTATGTAATTATCTACTGGATCTCGTATCATATTAAGACACGCCCTATGACCTCTTTTATATTCCATAATAATATTCTCCAATCTGCACCAAGAAATGTCAGTTTCATTCGGTCTTGATTTCCATACCATATATAGTGTTTGTTGTGCTTTACGCTCACTATATATGGTATGTTATTTACTCTTCACCAATAAATACCAATCTATCAATATATTCTCTACCTTCACCCTTGAAAATAGGAATATCTGTATCAATAATCCACTCATTTTCTGATTTAGAAAAATCTCTTAAATGTGCAGTTGCCATGACACCATCAGTAGAAATAATAATCTTATTTCTTACACAGCAACTTCCTCTCTTCTGATAAATAGGTAAATCATTCCAGTTAATACCTTTCTGAGTCATCAACATATCCTGAATCTCATTGCATGACCTATTCTGCAATTCTTTATGTGAGAAATTGGCTTGACCTACCATCTGAATTGAGTTGCGAGAAGCGTCTAATTGTCTCCAATATACAAGATTAGTTACTTCTTCTTTTGGAATATTAAAGCAACGACAATCAAACATTGCACCTTTTTTAATTGCTTTATTGTGTATTAACCATAAACTTCTTAATTCTTTATTTTTATAATTAGGATTGAAATTTTCATCATCTAACCACTCATCAGTAAAAAAGTGATTTTCAGTTTCTACATTCTTTTCAAAAGCTTTATTAAAAGCCATCGTAGCCATACTTGCTGCAATACTACAAATTTTCTGAACTTCATAATCAAACCATGCTGAAGATGTAAGTTTCTTATAATCAACAAGAATAAGCGTAATCTCATCTGACTGCGTATATCCAAGAACACAACCTTGAATATTCTCACATAAATACTTCATTGTTTCCTGCATTGACTTAATCAATACTTCATCAAAAGGCCTTTGAAATCCTCTTGTGAACGTATGAAAAGCTTTTCCGTCAATTCTCAGTGCCACAGGACATCTTCTCATTAACTTTGTCTTTGGAATCTGCTCATAGAATGTCTTCATTCTAACGCCTAAATCATCATGTACTGGCATATATGTACCTACCTTTCTATAATTATATTCTCCAAAAGAAATCGAAAATTCATCAGCTTCTTAAATCTACTAATGTATCATCCAAATCCTTAACTGTCTGAATAGTTTCCTTCATACTATTCATATTAGCAACAGCACTTGAAAAAGCCTTAATACTTTCAAACTTCATTTCTGAAATAGTTTTTAAAACATCGACTAATTTCATATCGCCAATTCCAGATACCTTTGCTGCATTTTCGATTGTCTCTTCTTCATTAACAAGTAAATCTACAAACTGTCTTACCTTATTATTCTCCGTTTCTTTCTTCAACTAAGTAATTTGGTACATCTTCGATACTTGGATATTTTTCGATATGTCATACACCTCCCTAATAGGTTATTCTCCATACTTTTCAAATAATTTTGCCATTGTCATATCATTGTATTTTGCAAGATCCACACAACAAGCACATACATTTTTAGGTTGCGATGCTCCAATTCCATAGCATAGATAATCAGTCAATTTAGCATACTGAAAATTTTCATATTCTCCTCTTGTATTCCAACCTACCATTTCTTCACCACTAATAATGAATTTTGTATCAGGAACACCAAGTACACTGCCATTACACTGTCTCCACCATGCCTCTTCACCTGCTAATTTAACAAATTCATCTTCTGACATATCACACATCTTATTAAATAGGTTTTCAGATATTTCCCATACCTCATATCTATTCCCAGCATATGTAATTTCAGCATCATTTGGTGGATTATCTACAATGTCAAAAAATCTTTTTAATTTATTTCCTAAAATCTCCATTATTTTACCTCTCAAGGAAACCGATATTTCTTGTCCTTTTTATTACTATATATAGTAGTTTTAATTTATATAACCACTATATATAGTGTACTATTTTTTAACTTTTCTATATATTGTTATTCTCTTATTCCCAATCGTAAGCAATATAATATCCTTCATCAGATAAATGTTTGAACCACTCAAATCTACTTCTCATATCAATATTATCAACTTCCTTATTACTCAAAATTTTTTCACAATATTTTGACATGTCGATTGGTTCAATGAGTTTTAATTTATAATCCTTTGAGTCGATCCATTCCTCGTTTGGTAATTTAGGGAACGGAATACCAATCGTCTTTTCAAACAATTCTCTTACCAAACTTACATTATAATAAGAATGAGATGTAGAATCGCAGTCGATATATTTAATTGAGTATTCATCATAATAACAATATCCAAACGCCTGATATGTTTCACCAGAATCTAATATTTTATAATCTTTAAACCATCTAAATCCTAAGCCCATAAGTTGCCTCCTGTTCTTATGTTCTCTTCCAAAATTTCCACAAGAAACGAATCTTTCTTACGATTCCTCTTTTTCATCCATAATTGCCCCACAATTAGGACAAAATTTTGATTTCAACTTCTGGTTCGCATAATATAGTTTATATACTTTTTTATTACAAACTGAGCAATATACACCTTCATTTGCACATTCATCTAATGCAACCCAATGACCATGTTTTCTATCACTTTCTTTTGCCTCGTCTTTTATATTATCCATTGGAACTGTCATCGTTCCTGCTATAACATTTGCATCGAGAAACTTTGATAAAATTTCGCCAAGTATTAACTCTACATCATCTATGAGTATTTCATTATTTGGTATATACGGTCTATGGCATTTTAACCATTCATCTATCGTATAAACTTCTATATTATTTGACACACCCATTCTCCTTGCCGTATCCATAAGACTATTTTTATTACTCATTGTAGATGTAATAATTGGTTTTCCTGTTACATATGCTGTTGAAACAAGCATTGTTGTTTTGCCAGTTCCACGTCCACGATTTATAATTCTCATGTTTTCACCTCCGATGTCTTGTTCTCTCAAAATCCAAGGATATGTTGCTTTCTTGTGAAGTTACTTCATCATTGCTTCAAGTTTCTGAGACATATATTCTTTAAGCTTGTCTTTCCACTCTTCCTTTAACTCATCAACAGCTTCATTAATAATATCTCTCCTAGAGTCTCATTCACATCATCTGGATCAATAAGATAATACGAACTGTCTCTCAAATCTTTCTGCACTTGATCACAAATAATGTCAATGATTCTACTCTTCAACTCACCAATACCATCTGCTCCAAGCAATGAATAAAGTGGTGTTTTACTAATCTCTTTCTCAATATAATTAAGCCTATCTTCTCTCATATATTCTCCTTTCTCAAAGCCAACGAATCCTGAATTTACTTACCATTGCAAAGTCCAACTTTATAGTCATCCTTTACATCAATAGTTACTTCTCTCTGGAAATTTCCTTTATCATCGTACAGAGATAAATAATATCTGTTGCCACGCTGCTCTAAAACGACATCTTCATTCTCGAATAACTGAACTCGTTTCTGTTTCTGTATCATTTTTCTTTCCTCCTAATTTCCTGCCACACCAAGGACAATACGAAACATATTCTCTCTGATGAACAAATCCATCATCGTATTCGCCCCATTCAGATGTTTCTATGTCCAAATAGTATTCATTTGTTAATGGATCTACATATATTTGATTGTCTGGCGAGTCATAATTACAACGGTTACACATATTTATTCTCCATCCTTTTTGTTTTCTGTTGTATTCTGACTGCAAAATCCATCAACAAAAATTTTAAAATTGGTATATAAATCCTCAATCGAATCAGCTACCATACTTGTACAAGGATTGCTCATGAATAAACTATACTGTTTATTCTTATCTAATCCATTAGCGTCCATATATTTTGAAAATGCATCCAAACATGTTCTTAGATAATTACACGCTAAAGCATATGTTTCAAACATATATGCTGTTTCTACTCCAAGCATATATTCTTTTTTCTGCTTGTCATATGTAATATCTATATCATTCATGGTATACATATTGGCTTCGTGACCAGATAAATCATCCCAGCTTGTTATTCCCCAAATGAATTTCCAATCATCTGTTTCTATACAACAATCTCCATATTTCTTATCCATTGCTTCATTATATTTTTCTTCTTTTTTATATGCTCTCTCAGTACGCCAATAATCAATTTGCTTGAATGGAAAAAGTTCAACGATTTTACCATAGTATATATTCGATAATGAATTACATTTGCCAATTGGATAACCAGATTCATCTTTTTCCAAACTGTCCATACAAGCATAATCATGATTCTTGTTAAGTTTTCTATATTTGCAAAAAATACAACTATATTTTTCTAATAGTTTCATAAATATTTATTCTCCACTCTTAATGATTTCTTCTAACGTTCTTGGTGTATAATTCATATAACTTTTCATACATCCGACATTCCACATATTACATGGTTTATCATATAAAGCTATCATCTGATACTTGACTTGTTCCATCATATTATCTTCAAAACCTGTATGTACATGACCGAAAAGATGGTAACTTCCGTAATAATGATTCTTGAAGCATGGAATTGGATAATGGCATAGAACTACAATCTTACCATCACCAATATCAAGCTCCTTGTAATCGGTGATTTCGCAGAATCTACTCTGCAATTCCCTGTTCTTTAGCAACTTACCATCATGATTGCCCTTGATTAGATGTATATTTCCATTCAAATTGTTAAAAATTTCAATAGTTTTTGTTGTGTTGTACCACGAAATATCTCCAAGCAAGTACACATCATCATCAATTCCGACTGTATTATTCCAATTTTTAATAATCATTTCGTCATTCTCTTCAATTGATTTAAAAGGTCTGTTGTCAAATGCCATACAATTTTTATGTCCAAAATGCAAATCTGATATAAAATAATTCATCTTTTTACCTCGCTCTATCACATTCGTTAAAATCTAAAAGCATCTTATACTTACATTCTCCAAATCTTTCTTTCCAACGCTGCTTTGCTTTATCAGTGTCCCAATTAAAGGGCATCATATGATAATTGATAAGGAAACATATATCTAAGATAACCTTATTAAACTCTTCCATTAAACTCTCTAAAACCAAATAGCAGCCGACAGATGGGTGGTCATAATAATGAGCTATACCATTTTCATCAATGGTCTGACAGTATAATTTACCATAATCATGAAAAACTGCTCCTATATTGTATTCAGCTTTATGTCCTTTTTCTGTAAATAAATCATATGTATTAAAGCAATGATTTTCTAAAGTCATAGTATGATGAGGATTCTTCTGGTCAAAATCTTTCATTTTAGCAATCAATTCACCTGTGGTCATTGCATTAGCATTATGAAATTTATGAATAATAATTTCATCAAAACCCTCTTCCTTAAACGGAATCTGAAAATTTCTAATCTGCTTGTCCAACACAAAGTCAGGTACGGTGTGTTCTCTATGTAAATTATCTTCTTTGCACTGTTCAAATGGCTTTGGAATAATTACACACACTTTTCTGATATTAATATTAAGACCATTCACTTTCATCATAATTGCTCTACGAGATTTCATAGTCAGATTAGTCGCATCAGCAATTACGTTCTTTTTATTCTCCAAATTCTTGCGAATTCTATCATGAAAAATTTTAAATACTTCTTCATTATGTTCTTGGTCTTCGTAATTACCTGTCAATTCTTCACGAATTGCATCTGATGATACAATTATTGTGTTTGGATTCTCATTGGCAATCTGAGTGGCAATGGTTGATTTACCACTACCACTCAAACCACACATGATCCATAGTGTAGGTTTATTCATAAATAACTCCTATCCGTTATGTTTTAATAAATACTCTCGGCTTACATTTTTAAAACTCTGCTGACCATCAATACTACGATATACAAATCCCTCTCTCTTAACCTTTGGATTTAATTCACTATATCCATCAGCTTCAAGTTTCATCTCTTCCATAGTCTTAGGTAACTCATAAGCCGTATCAATAATTGGCACACTTGTTAATCCATGACTATTACAGAAATCAGCCATTTCTACAGTTCCAAGTCTTGTACCATCAATAATCAGATTGAATACAAATAACTTATTCTCCGTAAGCTTATATGGATTGCCCTGAACTGAGCCAACTCCTTCACCTTGTAACACAACTCTGTTATAATTTTTCTCTGTTGCAAACTGTGTAAGAATCTTTTCAATGTCATATTTATCAGCCAATTCCCAATAAATATTTGACTCGTGATAACAAGCCTGTTCTCTATCAGCCTGTCTTACATTTCTACTGCATACGATAAAATCAAATTTGTTCTTGCCCTTCTTCAATCTATCAACTGCAAATGTGCAGCTTGTGCCATCGCATTTCTCAGTCTTAATCCACTTTTCTGTACTCTGAAGATAAAATGGTGCATTCTCAATTCTCGTCTCATCTGTTTTGACAATCCAATCTGGGAACTTCTTTGGATTATCTTTCTTACGACCAAACAACAGAAACATAATCTTACGACCAATGCTGTATCTCATGATTCTTCTTATAATTGGGTTAGCGAATAACTTTGGTCTACGCTTTGCCATTGACTTATATTTAGCATTTGGATCAACCTTATTGGTCTTTCTTGCAGCATCCTCTTCTGAAGCATATGTAATCTTCAAAGCTTCTGTAACATCATCACCAATATTTCTATCCTGTAATTCTGGGAAAAGTGATAATGGTAAGGCTAGTCCCTGGCTAATTACCTTGAACTTGCCAAGTTTCATAGTCTTAACTTTGAATTTCTTATTTGCTAAAAATGCAAATCTTTCATCTGTTTCAGGACACTTACTGTCAATTTCAATATAAACAGCCATATCCCCTACATTAAACTCACCCTTCTTAGCGATACAAACCCACCCTAAAACTCCAATGAGTTCAATATTATCAGCCCCTTCAATCGGTCTAATCCACTCAATCTTTTCTACATGTGCTAATGCTCTTTCTTTGTTCTCCAAGTTCCTCTTACCTTAGTAAGTAGTGCGCACTTTATCCTATAGGAACTTTTCTATTTTTCCTTTCTTTTTTAATCTTCTAATTTGTTACCTTTTGCTTCATTACAAAGCTTACACATTGTTTGATAGTTGCTAATATCATCAATACCACCTTTTGAGCGTGGTATAATATGATCTTTTGTCATTAAAATTTCATCACCATTATCATCAACTGCATACAGATTTAGATGATATGTTTTATCATACAAATGTCTTTCTTTAGCAAAATATTTGCCTTCAATTCCACAAACTACACATTTACAGCCTTTTGTGAAAAAAGTCTGGTATCTTTGACTATTACCTTTTATTAAATCTCTATCGAAATCAACTTTTGCATTTCTCTTATCTTTTTCAAATAGAACATCTTTTGTTTTTTCTCTAACTTCATCAATAGAATAAATTTCTTTGCGAATCAAATCCTCATATTTGGGTTTATTCATAGTGACATCTCCTTTATTTTTTTTATTGTCACTTATATATTCTCTCTTTTATTTGGAAATCGTGAGCAGAAACGCTCTTAGACAAAAATAATTTGAAATGCTTCTTTATTGAGATTGTTTCTTAGTAGCTTTTTTCAAAAATTTTTCCATACTATCAGCGTCTTTATCTGTGAGTTTTCTTAATTTTTCATAACATTTTCCTGTCATCATAAGTGTATTATTCACTAGCAGTATTTTCGTATTATCTGGTACAATTTTCACGCCGTATCTTTTCAACCACTTCTTGTTAATACGCTTTTTCTTGTGAGTTCTTCTTTGAACATCTTTAGTGATATACTCAGTTATGAGAATTTCATAACCTAAATCTTCAATTGTTTGTATATTCATTTATTCTCCTATTTTTATATATTCCAATATCCAACTGTCGTATTTATTTTCTTTGATCAACTGCTGATATAAATTTATCCATCCTTGTGCTGAAAGACCTTCGTACTTCCAAACGCATTCTTTCCAATGTCTGTGTACAAAATGACCTCTTGTTTTTAACTCAATGCATTTCACACATTTATCGTATAATTTCTTGGAATACCAATTCGATCTACTTCTATTCCAGCCCTCTATAAATGCTTCAGTCGGATCATACCTACTTCTCATATCAGTAAGAGTTCTGTCATATAACTCAGTTTTTGCATTGTATAAACAATGAAGCAGAAAATAGATGTCTTCATAATTATTTTTAAACTCCCATTCTTCAATATTTAAACCCCAATATATTTTTCTCACCTACTTTCATGACCAAATGAAACGTGGTTTTCTTTACCTTTTTCAACCTCTAAAAGCCTTGATTTTAGGGCATTTCAGAGATTGCTTTAAGTCGATAATAGAGATTACTTACAAATCCTTCTATCTCATTATGAATATTTGCCGTATCATCTTTCATATACTCAACATATAAGTAAGATAATGTATCTTCTTTATCTAATAAGAATTCTTCAAAGTTGTCTGATATAATATTCTCTGAAAAATAGTTAATAATTTCTTCTTTAATGCAATACTCATATGAATATTGTTTTAATAGTTTCTCACTTGATAAGTCAGAATTGGTGACTAAATCACCAATCCAACTATTCATCTCTTCATTTAATCTTTGCGTTAGTTTATCCATTTTAGTTTACTTTCACCTGTATAACCCTTTTCAAACTCGTACCACGCATAAGCGACCGCACTACCACCACCTGCTCTCATCTCATCAAAAAGAGCATTTTTTGCACATAAAATACGACTACTTGAAACATAAACGCATTTTGGTGGATACTTCTTAAATAATTCCTTACGAGCTTTTCCTTCAAGGAACTGAACTTTAAGAAACATAAATACTCTGCAACCATCAGGAATTAATGTCATTGCATGTTCAATAAATTCTTTTGCATATTTGTATGGGGGATTTGTTAAGATATCGCCATTCCAAGGCTGATTATATGTAAGAAAATCAATTCCACCTTCGCCATAACCTCTATCAATTAGATCGGTGGAACGAACTTCATAACCGAAGCTTTTTAATCTTTCAGATAAATGTCCCTCGCCACAGGAACATTCCCAGATAGGTTTGTCAAATGTGACATTACCATCTTTCAATAAAACATCAATTGCAATAGGATCTGTCGCATAATAATCTTCATTCTGTCTTTCCTTATCAGTATGATTACTTGCACCTAAAGTCTTAAAAATACTATTCTTATTGCCTGTCCAATCTTTTTCTGTATTATTACTCAATTTTTGTTCACCATTAGTAGCTGCGCAGCTTTACTCACATGTGAACGTTTTTCCTTTCCTTAATTGTAATTACGTTATTATATTCTCTGTTATTTCTTTCTTATGTCCCATAAATAAGGACTGCTACATCCACAATTATGAATACCGTCTCCAAGAACACATCTTCTACAATCTTCGTATTCTTCATGTGTTCTACAATACTCTTTAACTGTATTTATAGCATTTATGATTTCTTCATTTATGGATTCTGGTTCAATATACTCTCTTTCTTCAATTCTCATAATCAATCACCTTTGTCCTAAATATTGTACAGTTTTCGTTACAAGCCAAGAAACCAAAATTTCTTTTTAGTTTTGCTTCATTCTTTCGTTTGCAATCTTAAAATATGTATCTATTAATTCCATTCCAAGCCACTTTCTATTGTTCTCTCTTGCAACAAGTAAATGTGAGCCACTACCTGCACACGGATCAAATACAATATCCCCTTCATTGCTATTATCGAGGATTAACTCTTTGATTAAATCATGATTTTTTCTCTGTTGGATGTAGCTTACTTCGACCACAAGGATATTCAAATACTGTATTTTTACAACGAGCATTAAATGTACCACCACGTTTCTTAAACCAAACAGCATTTTCAATCCCTGATAAATAGATATGTTGACCATTCATAGGACTCGGATTTGTTTTCTTCCAGATTAATTGTCTTACAGTTCCCTTATTCTTTTTCTGTTTATCTGAGAAGAACTTATGTATTTCAGATAACTGTTCTTTACCACAAAAGATAATAATTGTACTTGAAGTCACTCTGTACAATTCTGTTAAAAACTCTTGCAAATCAAATGTCATAATATCAGCATTTTCTTTGTCAAGATTTCTCAATCCATTACTATCTCTATTTACTTCTCCATATGGAATATCTGTGAGAGTTAGATTAACTCCACCATCTTCAATCTGTGACATATATTTCATACAGTCACCACTATATAATTTGTTAATTTCCATCATATTTAATTACTTGGAGTAAGGAATTCCTTCTTGTGTACACGAACCTCGTCTCCTTTCATTTTTTATTTAAACTCTATCTTATTTCTTTTTAATGCCTTAACCGCCTTATCATAATCAGATTCAGCTACTTTGATATTTTTCATCTTTGTCGGTTTTGGCTTAAACCAATCACGGCATTCTGTAATATCCTCGTCATACCACATCAAACCGCTTTCACAATATTTGTGCCATTGACAGTCATTGTTACCACATTTACTCATTTATGTATTCTCCCAATCTAATGCCTGACCGCATTGATCACAATATTTAATGTCGGTATCTTTGTAGCCATCGTCACACAATAATTCTCCGCAAGTAGGGCAATACCATTCAAACGGAATTCTCTCTCCGCTATTTTTTACTTTCTTTGGTATCTGTTTTTCAAGCGCTTGTATTGCCATTCCATAAGCATTTTCAAAAGAACATCCCCATGAAGTATCACATGGAATTGCTTTGCCAAGTTCATTACAATCATATTTTAGTTCTTCAATAGCTTCATTCTCTGTCATTTACTTCTCCTTTATAATCAGCAATTCTCTTACTTCCAACTTCAAAAATATCCTTGTCCTTCTCAAAACATATGTAATTTCTACCTGTATTCAAAGCTGCAACTGCAGTTGTGCAACTTCCTGCACATGAATCAAGAACTAAATCTCCTTGATTGGTGTAAGTTTTAATGAAATATTCACAAGCTTCAACAGGCTTTTGACACTGATGCAAACTACTTTTCTGAGTATCCCACTTGAACTGCAGAATATCTCTTGGATATCTTTGTGTACTACCACCGCCTGAAATGCCAGTCTTTGTAGCACCATAACAGTTACCATCTGTCGTATGCTTTGTATAAGAATGAACAGGCGTATGTCCTTCTGTCATTTGTGGATTGTATGTAGGGAGTTTCTTATAGAAAATCAAGACATTTTCGTGTGCCTTCATAGGCATTTTCTTAGCGTTTAGATGACCAGTTGCTTTGGTCTTTTCGATAATCCATTCGTAGCGATATAGCTTTTCATTACTACAAGCGAGCCTCTTATCAAATGGTGATTGCGCCCATAATGCAATGCAACCATTATCTTTGATAATTCTTTCGTATTGTTCCCATAACGGCTCGAATGGAATTAACACATCCCATGAATTCTGGGTTGTTGAAAACGGAAGATCCGTGAAGATGAAATCAATCGACTTATCATCAATCTTTTTCATACCTTCAAGACAATCTTCATTGTATATTTTGTTAATCTCTAACATTACTTACTCAGAGCAAATCCAGATTTAATGCTGCAGCAAATCTCATGCTCCTTTCATTGTATTATTCTCTTATTTGATTCCTTCCACATTTTCTTTAAGTACATTTATGATGTGAAATTGTTGTATTTTCCTCATTGCAATGCAATTTAGATATTCCTTCCAATCAAAAGTAGTAAGCACTTCGATAATATCTTCTCTTAATTCTTCATTATTTATCTTAATTTTATATTCTGCCGAATAATGTTCGTCATCCTTTAATATCTTTCCAGCAGATCCATCACCCCAATAGCACATACGAACATCAAAATCTTTATCGTCATATCCCTTGCTATCCTGACGATAGATAGTGACATCTTTTAATTTTGCGACTGGTTTACTATTTAATTCTCCACCATCAGGTCTGCGATAAATATTAAAGCAACAATGTAAATCTCTATCTGTATAATGCTGAATACCCAAATCTTCACTATATACCAAATCAAACTCATACATTGACCTTGTGTTGTTCAATTGACTTATTGGAAGAATAAATGCAATTGTATCTGCAATTTCAACTGACTTCTTAAAAAATTTCTGTGCCATATTTAAACATCTTCCGTATGGTGGATTTCCTATTATCAGCCTTCCCCAAAGATACTTTATATCAGCACTTAAATAATCTTGCTTAAAGATATGAGTAAAATTAGATTCGCACTCAGGTTCAATATCATACGCAAAATGTGGTAGTTGCTCTGTATGATGAAGAAAACTGCCATTCCCAACACTAGGCTCAATAATCTCTGATATATTTTCTTCACCAACAACTTCAAAAACCTTATTCCAACAGTAATTCGCTAATTCTATTGGTGTATAATACTTGTCATTTTGTAATTTCAATAATTAGTACCAAAGCGGTTGCAACCTTTAAAGCCAGCTACTAATTATCCTTTCTTTATAATATTCTCTTTTTACTTGGATTTTTGAGCGACTTGCCCTTGAAAATTCAAAAGAAACTTCGGTTTACTGTCACTTTTTAATATTCAATATTACTTAAAAACTCTTCCAAAGTAACAACATCTTCATTATATTCAGAACCATCTTCTCTTTTAAACCATTCACCGCCATCAACATGAACACCTATCATTACATTAATATTATCTAAGTTTGCTTCTATAATATCTTTGTAAATTGTTGTAATAAGCTCAACACCTTTCTCATCAAATGTAATATCATCACAACGCACATTTAAAAGATCATCATCTAAAAATTCAGTATAAACATCGCAGTTATCATAATCAAAAACCTCATCATATAATGTTTCTTCCAGTTCTTCACCATATTCGTTTAATTCGTCTTCATCGCTAATATTTACTATTTCAATTGCGATTAATAATTCCGCTTCTGTATTATCCTTTAATTCAATTCCTTTAAATTTCATATTCAATTCTTCTCCTTTACTATCTCAAAATCTTACTTAATTTCTTCACAACTTTTTCGCAAAATCTGTACAAACAAGTCTTCTTAAATGTTATTCTCAAATCATCAACAGCTTGTCTATATTGTTGACGTAATTCGTTGTCTATCATATTATTCTCCAATTTCAACTATCTGTTTTGTATTAGTATCATAGGTACATAACTTGCCATTCTCTGAATAATATGGTGACATATAACCATATCCAACTTGACATTCAAATTCATTAAATACTATATAAATGATATGAGTTGTGGAATAATAATACAAATCATTTTCACCTTCTATCGAAATGAGTTTTGAGGACTCGTTATAACTTTTACTTCCAGTAGATACACATCCAGTCATTCCAAAACACAATGTCAGCACTAATGCAACTGCTAAAATTTTCTTCTTCATATGATTTATTCTCCTATCTACCATACATAATGTATTCGTCACCAAGTTCAAGATTCATTTTGTAATTTCCATTGTTATAAACCTGAACTCTCATATTGTAAAACTTACTATCCTGCTCATGAGAATTTGGATTATAAGGATAACTAAAACCTGCTCTTGTTAGATGTCTAAGAACACGTCTCTCTGTTGTAGCACGACTACATCTTTCTTCAAAAGCTAATTGTCCATTGTCGAGATTTACCAAACTACAGTATGTTGATGTACTATCGCTACCATATTTGTTTTTATTATCTCTGAACGAAATCACTAAATAAACACCTATTACATTATTATTTTCTTTCTGCACTACGACTGCACCATTTGTTAATTTGATATTTCTGTCTAAGTCTACACAATCGCAAACTCCTTTAATACTAATATTCTGCATTTATTTGCACCTCCTGTTGTTTTATTCTCTGCTTAATTCAAATTTCTTATCATATCCAGTCTCTTTAAGGAACTCATCAAATTCCTCTTTTGTCATATTGTTTGGATAATACATGTCCACCACCATATCAAACGGCTTCAAATAATTATCCAGCACATCTTCAGCATCTTCTTTTGCTTTCTGCATTTTCATATTAATATAATCTTCTCTCGTCATATTCCATGCTGTAGGACAATCCGTGACACTCGAAAATCTACAATATAATCCGTTTGGTTGCCTTGATACAAATCCTGCCATATTATTCTCCCAACTGTTCTAAGAATTCATTTCCATAATCACAAAATTCTCCAACCATAGACTTCATTAATCCCCATGACATGCCAGAATGTCCCTGATTTTTCATAATTTCAATTCCATCTTGGATAGATTTTTCTTTAACAGTTTTGATAATATCTAAGCACTGACCAAGTTCCATTCCTCTGTATAGATCATTAAGTCGAATGGGAACACATTTATCCCACATATCCCACTTATCTTTAGATAAAACCTTATGACCTTCTTCTATCCAATACTTTGATAATTCAGGAATTTTTCTTTTATGTTCTTCCTCTTCACGAATTAATCTTTGACAACTTTCTTCTTGCTCTTTATTAAATTCGTCAAAAGTTTTGCCTATACAAAGCATATAAGCATCATCTAAAGACATGTCAGATGTTAGTTTATTCCCGTTGAATTCACCACAATATTTATTGCTATCCTTTGCTCTTTCGTGCAATTCCTTTACAGCTCGTTCAATAGTCCAACCGCAAAGAAAATCAATCTTTCTATATTCCATATTGCTTACCTCCTACTAATTTATTCTCCAAAGAAAATCTATGTTTCTCTCACTTTGTTGCATCTTCCCTTTGTTCTTTCATTACCAGATGGCTAACGTTTACTGCTTCTCTCATAGCTTCTGCAAACTCATAAGCACAATCAGAAGTAAATCTTTCCTGCACTTTTGCAATATCATTTGTATCAACTTCACTATAAATCCTTGCCTCAATAATATATTTTCCGTCTTTACATTGAATATCTACCATTTATTCGTCCTCCTTTATTAAAATACTTTTACAAACTTATCATAGTTACCATCTCTACCACTTGGAACAGCAAATACAACAGTATCAAAACACTTATGAGTAGTAGTTAAATATTCTTTAAATATATTCGCCACTTCTGTTGCATCTTGACCAAAAACACCACAACCATAAGCTCCTAAAATAAGAGTGCTCACATTGTTATCTTTCGCCATATCAAGAACAAACTTAATTCGACTTCTTAATACTTTGGTATTCTCTTCATCTGGCACATTCTGATATTTTTGTGCTGCCGACTTATTTGGAGCAGCACAAGTAATAACACTACACTCTACATGACTATTCTCTCTAAAGAACCAAACACCAGAAGAAAATAATCCTCTGTTCAAATATAAAGCCTTATTCTTATGTCGATTATTCCAATCATAAAACTTTAATACAAACTGACTCAACACATTGTATAAGAATGATTCATGACATAAGCACTCTTCCTGTGCCTTACTACCATTTAGAAACATTCCACCTGGATTTTTATATGAAGAAAAATTAAGAACTGCTGTACTTGGATTACCGTATTTCATTACAGCACTTACACTATCAATATTCTCTACAATAATCTTGGTATCTTTGTCTTCGATATACTCTTCAAAATTCCTATCAAATGAATCCGTAGTATAAATTTTTGTACCCAAAATTGAAGTTTGAATGCAACAACCATATTTATTCTGCATCTCTTTTGTATGTTTGCGAGCATTTTCTGCTCTCTGTTCTTTATTCTGCCAATACTCTTTTATATATGCCATTTACTTCTCTCCTTTCATCGCAAGAAATTCCGCTTTCCTGCAAACTTCATATTATGTTATTCTCTACTTGATTTTCTTCTCAACCACAACAATCGTGTCATTGTGCCAACCACCATGAGGAACAAGTAAAATTTCCTGAATTTCAAAGCCATACTTCTTACCAATGCCACCACTATTCCAACTACAAGTAATTACAATGCCATCTTTCTTTACAATTCTTCCTATCTGTTCCTTCTGTTTAGACCAATATGAAGCTTGTGTTGTCTGCATATTTACTGTCTGTCCAAGATTTTTGTAACATTCGCTTACCTGTCGTGGCGAGTATGGTGGATCGTACAACACGGTATCTACTGAGTTATCATCGAATATCTTTAAGAAATCCAGTGCGTCCATATGGTAATCAGTATCATATTGTGTATCTAAGTCATTTGTTACTGTTGCCAATTTATTGCCATTAGCAAATGGATCAACGATCTTACCTGTCGCATATTTCTCAATCAATTCCTTAATTGGCTTAATTGAAAATGTATTACTATTTGGCATCTGCCAGATTCTATTTATTATCATCTGACACACCTGCCAATCTTTTTTCTGCCCATTTACATTGATTCTCAGAAATTTCACTACCTATGTATCCTCTATTAAGTTCTTTACAAGCAACTGCTGTTGTTCCTGTGCCCATAAATGGATCGTATACAATCCCTTCATTTGGGCAATAAATATTTAGTAATTGCTTACATAAATCACTTGAATATGTTGCTTTATTATATGGACAAGTACCATCATTGTTCTTTGCTTCAATAAAATTGAAAATATTACCATACGAGGCTTGTCCAGTTTTTCTATAACTAATAATTGGTTTGTTACAATAAAATGAATCTGCTTCATCTTTACGACAAAATACAAATATAAATTCTGTAATTCTTGTAAGTTTGTTTGGACTACAATTATTTGGCATTGCAGAACTTTTCTTCCATGTAATAACATCTGCTATTGTAAATGGTGTTTTAGTTATGATTGTATTTATAGCTCTGAACATTCCGTCTCTGTTATTATTTCCGTAAGAAATGTTATATAAGACAGTTCCATTCAGATTTAATACTCTATCAAATTCCAAAAATAAATTTTCTGTGAAATCACAATATTCATCATCTGTCATATTGTCCACATGTGTATCATATCTAAGATATGGAAATTTTTCTGAGTTCTTATAAGATTTAGTTAATGTATTTGATTTTCCTTGTTTTTTATTGGTATTGTAAAATGGAGAAGTTAATATGTTAGAACATAGTCCAATAGGCATCTTATTCATTGTTACAAAACAATCTTCGTTATAAATTTTATTTATTGTCATTATGTATTAGGAGTAAACGCTGCGTTTTCGGTATACCAAACCTCATACTCCTTTCTTTTGTTTTTAATTGAAAAAATTATTTCTTGTTACTTTTTTGGGAAGTTTGGCTGATCAGCCTTTGAATAGAATTACTTCTATATTAGATTATTCTCTACTTGAAACTTCTTTAATTCTTCTTGAATCATCTTCTGCATATCTTCTTTGTCAAAAGATATATTTGCAACTGGAACGACATTTGCATTCAAATTAACATCACCAACAATAGCTTTGTCAAATGCATCTAAAAACATTTCTGCAATTTCTTTTTCATAATTGCCACACAGACCACTATAGTCCATATCCACAATCACTCTTGAAAAGAAATCTTTGAACTTATCAGCTATAAAATCTCGTTCATATTCTCTTGGAATATCAATTGTTATTTTCACTCTCTCACCTCACTAACTTTGAACCATAGTAAGTAATGTGTGCCTTTACTTTAAAATATTCACCACAACTATGACATTTTACTTTTACTTCTTTGCACCAACCTTGAGTTACCAAATTCATCAAATCATATTCCATAACTCCATCTTGATATTCTTTCTTGCAATATGGACATTTTGGATATGTAAATTTACTTTTGCTCATATTTCGCCTCACTATTCAAGGATTGTTTTTACTCGTTGCTTAAAATTTGAAATATCCTTATTATCCTTGTTACGAGAACGCATTAGATATACATATAAATTTGACATTGTATTATTCTCTCCCATATTTTGCATAATCAATTGTTTCAAACTGGTCATATACATTTGGGATAAAAATACCAACCCAAAAATCTTTCTGAAGATTTTTATAATATGTTATATTCTCATTCCAATCCTGAATCTCATCAATTACTTCTTTATTCAATAAACCGAATTCATCACGACAAGCACCACTTTCTACTTTATATGTGATGGCATTGTATTGTTCTTTGTTTTTTTCTACTCGAGCGTTTACACCAATATAATTACAAGCCAAGACAATAATCATAATTACCATTGTAATTCCACTTACTACAGCAGTAATCCAGCCAGAAGTTTGAATTGTGTAATCATTCTGATATAGAAATTCTCTTAATTTGTTTTCATTTCTATTATCACACCACTCCATATTTCCAACAGTTATCAATCCAATTCCTACAATTAATACAATAAAACATAACCAAAATAACATAATTTTACCTCCAATTTTTCTTATAAAATGTGCGTTTCATTTCAACGTAAAATATATACCATATATAGTATATATTACTTATTTTTAATACTATATATGGTGCATTGATAGAGTCAGTAGGCTATGACACCTACCAACTCTTGAATTATTTATTCTTCTTACGTTTTCCTACAATAAAACCTGCTCCAAAGCATACACCGAGACAGATTACGAAAACTCCAATGTTTAATACAATCATTACTTGTTACCTCTCTGTCTCTTCATATCATCAAGGATCTGACGAGCATTGCGCTCTCTTTCAGAATTAGCAAGTCTTCTCTCATTAGCCTGTGCGCTAGAATCATATGCAATTCTACTTCCTTCTGCACGTTCTCTTGTCTTTCTTGCTCCTTCACGAACTCTTTCAAGCATTCTATCGCTCTCATTATTCGTATTAAGACTATCCATACTCTGATGAAGTTCGATAATCTGACTATCGGCTTCCATCTGAAAAAGAACCTGCTCCTTTTCTTCTTTAAGTTTCTGCAATTCTTCGGCTGCCTGATCACGAATGTCTTTCTGGTGAGTCTGTGCTTCTTTCATCTCTTCGATTGTATCTTTTAGTACATTAATCTTATTCTCCAAAGTAGACTTCTTCATTGCATACTGCATTGCTTCATTTTCTTTATTTTCATCAAGGCAAGCGTTAATCTGCTGTGTAACACGCATAATATCTTTATTTGCCTGATATAAGTCTTTTTCTGCTGTATCACGCTTTCCTGAAATTTCGGCATATGTAGCAGATGCCTTGTTATAAAAATCTTCCTTTTCTCTAATAGCTGCGTTGTAATAATCTCTAGCACCTTCTGGTGTCTGTGCATCCTGGCGCATTACTTCATCCGTTCTTCCTTTAAACTTTACTCGAAGCTGTTTACCAAAAGGAGTAAAGAAAAGAATTAATGCAATTAATACAATCGCTACAATTATAATAAACATAAAATTTGTCATACAACCCTCCTACTCTGCATCAATTCCATACTGATTACATAATGCCTTTAATCCACCATTATAGCCACTTCCTACAGCCTTAAACTTCCATTCGCCATTATGTTTATAAATTTCAGCTACGACTAACGCAGTCTCGGTAGAGAAGTCTTCACTTAAATCAAAACGAATAAGTTCCTCGCCTGTCTCTTCGTCTACTACACGCACATATGCATTCCCAACCATACCGAAGTTCTGAAGTCTACTCTCAGCATCATAAATTGTGACCGTCACAGCAAGAGTCTCATAGTCTGATGGGATTTTATCAAGTTTAATCTTAATAACCTCATCATCTCCATCTCCCTCACCTGTACGGTTGTCTCCCATATGCTTTACACTCTTTGAACTATGTTCAAGATTACCATAAAAAATGAAATCCTCATCCTTGCCAACCTTTCCATTCTCTTTTGTCATAAACACAGAGGCATCGAGGTCAAAATCTGCTTCTCCGTCATAATGATTAATATCCCATCCAAGTCCAACAAGAATGTTTTTTAATGATGGTCTACCCTTTGTTAAATCTACTCTCTGTCCTTTACTTAACGAAACTGACATAATTAAATCCTCCTACTTGTATCTTCTTGTTAATTCGCTAACACTTGAATCATTTGTTCCCTGACCGATAGCGTTAAATTTCCACTCTCCGTCTTTCTTATAAACCTCTGCAAATACCATTGCTGTCTTGCCAGCATAATTATCTGAAAGATTGTATTTACAAATTTCCTTACCAGTTGACTCATCAACAAGTCTAATGTACGCATTCTTGATAAGTCCAAAATCCTGCTTTCTTGAAATACAATCATAGATATTTACTACAAATACAATCTTCTCAACCTTATTTGTAATATTCGCAAGGTCAACTGTAATCTGCTCATCATCACCGTCTCCATCTCCTGTGAGGTTGTCGCCATGATGATACACACATCTGTCTTCTGCTGATCTGTCACCATAATAAACACATGTACGATACTTATCATCTTTTCCTAAAATAATTGCTGAAGCATCGCAATCAATGTTTGGCTTAGAACCAAATAATCCTTTCTTAACAGCATCCCATCCAAGTCCTACCATAATCTTTGTAAGACCACCTGCTACTTCCTTAGATAAATTAATTTTCTGTCCTTTTACTAAATTTACTGACATATATATTCTCCTTCCATTTTATAAATCAAGACCAAAATTTCTACCAATAGCAGCTAAACCACCATTGTAACCTGAACCAACTGCATTAAACTTCCATTCACCGTTCTTACGATACAACTCACCTGCAATAACACCTGTCTCTAATGAGAAATCCTCATTAAGTTCATATTTGAAAAGTTCCTCATTTGTATCAGCGTTGTATGCCCTAATGTACGAATTATCAACCATTCCGAAATTCTGTAAACGATTTTCTGCATCATAAATTGTCGCTGAGAAGCTAATCTTTGTAATATTAGATGGAATCTTATTTAACTCAACAATCATTGTCTCGTCATCGCCATCACCTACACCTGTTCTATTATCGCCAGAATAAATCAATGCTCCACTTGGATGCTGTGGCTGACCATAAAATACGAAATCCTGTTCGCCTGTTACCTTTCCTGAATCATCGGTAAAAAATGCTGACACATCCAAATCAAAATCTGCATTACCATCGTATCTATTTGTATCCCATCCAAGACCAAATACGACTTTGTTTAAACCTGCATTGCCTTTTGTAAGGTCAATCTTCTGACCTTTAACTAAACTAATTGACATATTATTTTTCCTCCTTATTCTTGGGAAGGTTGTCAACCTTCCCTTTTAATAATTTAAAAGAAATTGGGAATGTGAGTAACGTTAGAAAAATAAATGGAATAAAGCGTGTAATACATGCTACAACAACACTAATTGAAAAACATATAAGAGTAACAATCTCTACTGTTTTATAACTTTTATCTCTCATTACCATATTCTCATCTCCTCAATTACTTATTCTCTCTTTTCTTCTCAATAATCTTTCTAATAAGATCAATTGGAATAACCATAAACGCTAGAATTACAACTACTACCCAATGTTTGAAATCTAAAGCTGTGACCTTAATAAGATTTTCTGCAAAGTTGCAAAGAGCAAACGTCATTACAAAAATTCCGATTGCAATGGCTGAAAATAACTTGTTCTTTCCAATACCATCGAATAAATTAATATGCTCTGTACGAATATTAAATCCATTAAATACTGCCATGAAGCATAATAAAGCAAATCTCGCTGTTATAGCTTCTGTCTCAGTCACAAACATATTAGCAATTGGACTAAATGTAATAATTCCATAGAGTGCAATAAATGCTACTGTACTAATTGCAATACGTTTCTTTGCTCCTCTGATGAATAAACCAGAACCCTTTTTAATAGGTTTCTCTGTCATGTATTCATCCTTTGGAGGTTCGCCACCGAATGATAGTGAATTAAGGGAATCCATAATGATATTTACAATCAGAATCTGAACCGATGCGAGTAATGCGCCCGTTGCAATCATTGGATAGATAACGCTGAGAATTAGAAGTGAAATATTGATAGGTAACTGGAATTCAAGGAACATCATAATATTGTGCATAAATGTTCTTCCAAGTTCTACTGCCTTTACAACGCTTGCAAAGTTATCATCTGTTAATACAATATCTGATGCTTCTTTTGCAACATCTGATCCACTTTGCATACCAAAACCAACATCAGCTCTCTTTAAAGCAGGACTATCATTTACACCATCACCTGTCATTGCAACTGACTTTCCAATCTCTTGTGCTAGTGTGACAAGTCTGAGTTTTGTGTTTGGTGAGCATCTTGAAATAACTCTCAATCGAGGAATTATACTCTTTACTTCATCATCTGACATCACTTCAAATTCATCATTTGTAAGTGCTAAATCTCCATCTTTGTAAATTCCACACTCTGTAGCAACTGCAACTGCTGTCTCAATACAATCGCCTGTAATTTCAATAACTTGAATACCAGCCTTATGTGCTGTTTTTACTGCACTCGGTACTTCATCTCTTACAGGATCTACAACACCAATGATTCCAAGGAACGTCATATCATTTGGTAATTCATTCTCTACTAAATCACCACTCGCCATTGTCACAGCAATACATCTCATTGCATTTCTTGTCATTGCGGTAATTTCAACATTAAGTGCTTCTCTATCATTATTCTCTACAATCTCACCATTTGAACTCATAATCTTTGTACAATGTTCAATAAGTTTTTCAGGTGCGCCCTTATAATATGTAATTCCATCTTTTGTAGTAAAAGCCGAATATTTGTTTCCACTATTAAATACCTGCTTTAACTTGACTGGATTGTTACTCTGAATATCAGCATATTTATTAGGTGTTACAAGTCCAAGAACTGCTCTATCAATTGAATTACCACCTGTAATATTACTCTCTGAATCAAATGTAGCACTATTATTCAAACAGATATTTGATTCAATGCTATCCCATAAAGTAGAATTTTTATCTACCTCATTACCAAATCCATCAATAATCTTCTTTGGAGTCATAATACCTGTCGTAAGAGTACCTGTCTTATCAGTACAAATAATATCAACATATGCTAACTCTGGAATTTTACCAGGATTCTTAGCAAGAATATTGAATTTCTCCATTGTCTTTACATTCTGTTTTGTTACAAGTTTTACAATAAGAGGTAATCCTTCGGGAACAGCAGCTACAATAATTGTTAATGCTACTGAGAAGTTCTGTGCGATTTTCTGAATAATATTCAGAACGCCACCGCTAAAATATTCTCCAAATCCAACCTGTACAATTCCTGAAATTGTAAGCACCGCAAATGTAATAACTGCTGCGATTGTTCCCCACTTAGAAATGAAGTCGCTCAGATTATCAAGTGCAATATCAAGTGCTGTCTTTGGTGCTTCGAGTGTTTGCATTTTAACAAGTGTATCGCCATTTACTGTATTCACACCTACATCAGTAACAATCATTTTTCCTTCGCCTGACATTACTGTTGTACCAGCAAATAAGCAATTCTGATTCGTATAAGCATCTGTTGAAGTAGTTTTCTTATGAACGTATCCTTCAATTGGTGTTTTCTTACACTCTTTTGTTTCTCCATTAATAGCTGCATTGTTTACAGAAATCTTACCTTCAAGGAGATATCCATCTGCAAAAATCTCTTGTCCCATTCCTATACAAACGAGATCACCAACTACCAATTCATCCTTGTTAATTGTTTGAACTTTGCCATCACGAATTACGTCACAATACCTGACTGATGTTTTGGCTCTCAACTCTGCTGCTGATTTTTGAACACCAAGTCCAGTCTTAACAGCAATACATGTTACAATTGCTAATACAACAAGAATCATAATTGGATCTGATAAATCCATTACTCCCATGACTCCAAGGAATAACTGCAATACTGCAATTGCAATAAGAATCATTGTGATTTTCTCACTTAATGCCTCCTTTGCGAAGTCATACCACTTGTCCAACTTTGGTTCAGGAAGCTTATTACTTCCATGAAGCTCTCTACTTTTGAGAACTTCTTTACTACTCAATCCATTCATCTGTTTTACTCTCCTTTTCTATAATTTTTATATATGAATGTTAATTGGTTACATATCTATATTCTCTTTTTAATTTGGGAATTTTATTGAGCTGAATCGCTCAGAAATTTTTTACAATGAATCGAAGTTTTCCTGTTATTTTTATTCATCAATTGAATAGTACATATAACCTTGGCTATCTTCTTTTTCAATTGCTTGATGAATACCGATATTATTTTCAGACCATTCTAAAAACGGACATCCAAAATTTCCATAAGGAACTTCTTCGTCTTCGTCCTCAACTCTAATAAATTCCTTATATTTCGTTAATAATTCTGGACAGCTCTGTTCAACCCATTCTCTTTTTGCAGACACGCAAAAATTAATTGACATATCTACAAACGTCTCTACAATGACAAGTCCATTATCTTTTACCCATTGTTCATCTCTAAAATTTATATAATATTTTTTATCTTTCGACATACAAATCCAAGATATAAATGGTTCAACGTTTGGATGGTATTCTGAAGACCATTCGTTTAATTCAAAATATACAATATCATTTTTAAACATTTCTTTTTCACCTCTCTTCCAAAGAAATGAAGTTTCTTGTTAATGGTTTGGAACATATTTGATTGTTCCATCTTCGTCTTCTTTTTCCCATAAAACTCTAATATATATGTCTCTGCTATAATAAAGTTCTTCTAACAAAACAACATCGTCAATACTCCATTTAACAGGATATACACCACAATATTCAACAATAGATTCCACATTATCAAACTCATACCAATCATCATTTAGATTCCAACAACCACCTATTGTATCAACCGTATATGTATCGTATCCATTTCTTTTAAGCAAATCTTCAAGGATATTTTTTGATTCTTTTTTTAACAAAAGTATCTGAAATAAGCAATTTACAGTATCATTGTCTGCCAACCTATCAGCAATCATATTCTGTATTTCATTTTTTCTAATTTCATTATTCATTTATCTTTACCTCCAACCATATGAAATCGAACATTCTTGTTATTGTTATCTATGTTCATCTAACCATTCAAAGAATGTTTTGTTATATAAATTGGGAATATAATTCCTATTTCCTGTTACAAAATCGACAATATCCTCAATAAGCTTTGTCATTCCACCAAAATTTAATTTAAGTTTGTAATATTTGAGACAAAAAATAATATACTCTTTGGTTTTCCTACTACCATATTCTCTATTATTATTTATTAGATTATGGTATTCGTCCTCTGTTAAGATATATTGTTTTATTGTTTTAGATACTTTTATTTCTTTTGTTTCCATTTACCTCATTCTCTCTTCTTAACCATTTCTCAAATTGTTTGCCAGTTACACAATTATTTTTAACAGAAATTTTACCACGATTAATTATTTCTTTTATAATGTCATCTGCAAATTTAATTTGCACAATTTTACCTCTTTTCCCCAAAATAGAACTTTACTGTGACAATAAATAACTTCTTTGCTCTATATAAAATTCTTTATGCCACCTATCCATTAAGTCATAATGATTTTGTTCCATACGACAAGATGAACCATTATATCCATCGTATTCTTTCCAGATAATTTCGTCTGCCAAGATATGTAACTCCTTGTGTGATAACGATTTTAGAAAATCTCTAAATGTTACATAATTTGTTCTCTTGTCTAATACTTTCTTAAGTTTTGTTTTTCTTCTAAACATCCTTTTCACCTCACAATCCAAAGAAAGAGAATTTTACTGCTAAAATGCAGCACTACTCTCACCCTGATTAATTTCTTTACACTTCTGTTCACACTCTTCCAATGTCTTAAATAAAGAACTCTCTCCTCTATTTCTTACATTGATATATTCTCCAACAGAATCAACTTTGTATTTAATTGTGGTTACATCATTCCAAATACTAGCCACAATTCTTCTAATTCTAACCTTATGTGGTTCAACAACGGTCTGTTTACATACAATTTTTCCTGTTGTATCACACTGTTTACAAGGAATTTCATAATTATTGTAAAGAATTTTCTTTGTTCCCTTGCATACAGGACAAACAAGTTCCATATTTTCTCTTACATATGTATAACACTCTTCGCCTATCTCGAATTTATTATCTATCTGTCTCATATCTTTCTCCTCTTAAAACCCAGATTTTATTCTGGTAATTTATCTAATTTATTTTTCTCTAAATATTCATAAATATTTTCAAAACAATACTTATAATTTAATTGTGCATTAGTTCTTTTATCTAATTTATTTTTATAGATGTAACACTCGTCACATTCATGACTGCCACAATATGCAACCGCATATTCTTGTTTATTCATTTTTTATAAATTTCTCCCTTTCTTATTTATTTTTTATTCATATGACAGGAATCGAACCTGTATTTTCTTAACGCAAAGGGGATACTAAATATGAAAACATACAAACAACAAAAGGTTATTAAGATGTGTTGCCATTACACTACATATGAATTAACAGCCCTAATCGGATTCGAACCGATAAATCTAGCAGTCAAAGTGCTATGCCTTAACCGTTTGGCGATAGAGCTTTATATTTAAACAGAAATTGTACTCGCAATTAGATTTTATTTAGAAATTAGGGGGGTATTTGTCAGAATAGACATATGTATGATAAATTTAGACACTTTCCAATTCCTGTTGTATACTTTATTATTCTCTTTAATTATTTGAATGGCACTTCAATCGTCCCACCTACAAACCCTTCGAAAAATCTTGAACATTCTTCACATAAATCAATTGTAGGTGGCATAGTTATGTCTTGACCATAAACAATAGCTTCTATACTCACATAATTGTCTCTTGGATTTATGGTTTTATTACATCTATTACATTTTCTTACTAACATTATTATTTATTCCACCTGACTTTACTACTTCAATTGCTTTTATGTATGCTCTAAATTTGCCTTGACTTTCGCCGTCTGAATAGATTTGTTCCGCATCACCATAACCTTCTTCATCACATTCATCTTCCCTATTCTGCTCAGTTTCTTTCAGCCTTTCTAACCCTTTAATTACCTTATCCACGTCATAAGCTGTTGGCTGTGCATCAATAAGCATTTTTCCTGCTTGTCTTGTATCTTCTGCAAACTTACTTGCTCCCACAAACACTTCATTAAAGTCTATTTTATCTGCGTCTATTAATCTCATTTCTTTCCTCCTTAATTCAACACTAATGTTACATCATCTAATAATATGACCTTTTCATCAGGTTTAAAGCGAGTTTTAGTTCCTTCAATACCTTCGCTAAGACAGACAGCATCAAATTCATCTGCTATGCTAATCTCACCATTTTTATTACTATAAACTTTTTCGGTCTTCATATAGTAATATCCTGCAGCATTAGTAAAAATATCTCCAACCTCTAAATCACTGAATCTTCTGGTAACATTTCTATTATCTTCAATCTTCATCTTTTCATCTCCTTTTGTTAAAGCAAAATATATATGATCCAAATTACTAGTGCAATAAAAAGCAAACATATTTCTCCTAGAAAAATTACTGTAAAAATTTCTGAAACATCATCTTCCTCACTAAAAAGACCTATGATAATTCCTATCTGTGCAAATACAGGAATTGATATTCCAATCGCCTTAATTAATCTTATCCAATCCATCTAGTCCACCGCCTTTCACTATCTCAACAGTATTTGATTCTGCATCTATTAACCTCATTCTGTTTCACTCTAACCCTTAAAACTCTTAAAATCTGCACAATCATATACTTCTGCACGAATAAGATGGTTACGTGCTACACAGAAGAAATCATCATACCCTGAATATCCAATAGCATTAATACAATTTTTGCAACAATTTACTACACTATTATTATCCAATGCTTCGATATTTTCTTTATTATATTTTTTAATCAACATTAAACATTCGTGTGAATTTTCATTGCTACAAACTTTATGTTTAGCCCAATGTCTAGGACAATCATCAGTTTCACTTTGCCAACAAATATCTTTAAAAGGACAGTACTCTCCATAATAAGGTAGCTCGTCTACATATATTTTCATTTACTCCTCACTTTCTGCTAGTTTTGCATATTTCCAAAAAGTCACATCATATTCATCATCCACTGTCCAAGATGTAGCTCCACACACCCACGCATAAACTTTTCCATCTGCAAATTTAGCAAAATATCTATTCACCCATTCTTTATCTTCATTATTTCTAACCAATATTGGTGTATCAACCTTAACCTTGCTCCAATCGACCTGCTGTTCAGGTTCTATGTATTCTTGTTTTAACCATTGCTCGGCTTTGGATGGGCAATTGTCCTCTCCTGTATAGAACATACAATCGCTACACCTTGTTCTTCCACAAATCCCAATTTTTCCGTTTCTGTCTACTGCAAGTGCGTTAAGAAATGCTTCATGCATTATCTTCTTTAATTCATCTTTATAAAATTCTTCGTTTGTCATTTTTAACCTCCATTAACTAGACTCCCCTTCTAATTCCAGGATGCGCCACACGCTTAACCCTAAAATAAACAGGACATTCATCAGTAGTAATAATTTTAGTTACAATAACAGGTGCAACACCAATTTTTGTGTTACAAAAAATCATATCATCTATTTTAATATCTCTTTTGAACTTGCACCATGAATCGGGAACTCTCCACACATATTCTTTATTGCAATTACTATTGAGATGCTTCCCGTATATATACGTGGTCATTTTGTTTCTATAAGAGTCTAGTTTTGTTCCCTTTCTTATATACTGTGCTTCATCCACGCCATTTGCTCTTAAAATAAGATATTGAATATATCCATCTACAAGTACATTATTTTTATCGAGCACAATGTATTTTGTTTGCTTATGAGTCTTTTCATATTGCTCTTTATAATGCATCACTTTTGCTTCAGACGGACGTGAATCCAAAAACGCTTTTGTAATAATAATATCTGATAATTTTATTGTCTTCATATGTATATTCTCCATTTCTTATGCCATTGCAGCGCAATAATTATTAAAATCATTTTTCATATAAGCATAATTTACTTTTTGGTTGGGACTAAAATTAGACTTGTCCTTCTGATATTTGTCAATCCAATCTTCAAACTCTTCATCTTTATTTTCTCTTACAGCAAATCCCATAAGTCCTATTAATGCATTTTTACAATTCTGGTAAATAGGTGTGTCAATTCTTACACAGTCATCTATCATATCTGTATATAGTTCAACATCTTCTTCGTCTATTTCTGAAGATACAGTTTCCTTACAGAACGTTAAAACGTCCGAATCTGTGTCGTTTTTTGTGTCTAATGGCATATTATTGTCACTTGATTCTGAAAAATCCACACTTGAAATTGTGATTTCATTTTCATCTTCTACTTTATTATTCTCTACTTCCGCTTCTGGAAACTCATTGTTTTCTTCAATATGTAAGTATTTATTCATTAAATATGTAATATGGCTTACCTTATGCTCAAGAACTGATTTATCTTTTGTGTGCTTATCTGCATCAAGATCAGTCCATGTAACTCCATTCACTTTAAATTCTTTCATTGTAATAAAAGCATTTAAAAATTCACCAAATTTTTCATCAGGCAAACTTGATTTATTAAAGTTGTCAAATACCATCATCCAAACAGCCATGTCTTTTGACACAAATAATTCAGAAACTTCTCTGTTGTCAACTTTATCAGAATATGGTGTAATTCTATTAAAATAGTTTTCTATTTTTCTAAATTCTTCCAATGATGAATTCTTGTTTAAATAATCACACATTTTTTTAGGATCTTTTTTCCATTCTTCCAAGTGAAATACAGCCATAACAGATTCATTAATAACTCTTTCCCAGTTTCCTTTATGCTTTTCATTTTCTGTAAGAGCTGTAGAATCCTTTAGAAATGCACTCGAGTCTTTAATCCTTTTAATTTCGTTTGCAAATTTTCCAATATATGTTAGAGATTTCTGTGATACATTCATTCCGACATGATTATTGTATAAGTTTACTAAATTAGAAGTTTCTTCAGGTGTACAATTTTGATACACTGTTGCCATTAAAGGACACTTGTTAAACTGTCTCTGAAGTTCTTTTGGTAAATCAGAATATCTTTTATTTCTTAAATCAAATTCTTCTGTTTCCCATATAACATCATCATATTCATCACGCATAATATTTCCATTTTCATCAAGTTTTTTCTTACTGTAAGTTACAATCGGATTGCGGATCGTTGATGTTATTTTATAGTCAGCATATTTAAATCTTCTTAATGCTTCTGTTCTATGTCCTCCATCAACAACATAAGTAATTGTTACTTCTTCCTTATTCTCTTCAGCAAGAATTAAATTTGGAATGTATACTTTTTGAGATACTGCACTTGATATAATGTTATTGATCATTTCAGTACTCCAACAAAAATCTCTTTGCACTGCTTGATCTGTTTTGATTATTTCATTCTGCACATCGTCTAAATACTGTCCTACGTTTGTTAATTCCATTCTAAATCCGTTCATATTATCTACCTCCAATTAGTACTCTTATAATTTTTAAATTTTTTTCATCCATAATATTTTTTAAATTATCTCTGTATAAACTACTGCTTATATGTAATATTTCTTGTATTTCTTCTTGTGAATATCCCTTTGTAAGATAATCAAGAATTTTTCTTTGTAATTTTGACAATCTTGATAAATATTCTTTCATTTCACTCGAATATTCAAAATCATCTTCCTTTACTTTTACATCCGTTTCGCCCGGTATTACGTCTTTAAATTCACCACCATCTTCTGTCGGATAGTCAAGCGAAAGTACTTTAAGATATACAGGTTTTTTCTTTCCGTTTTTATCTTCAACTTGCACAATTTTTCCTTTGTCATCTAATAATAGATGACTTCTCGTTGCTCTGTAAAAATTATCTCTATACCAAGTTGAAAAAGATCTCCTTAAATTTCCTGATAAAAAGGTATTAAATTTGGCTTTTTCACCGTTGAAATCTTTTATACTTTCTATTAATACTATCAGTGCTTCACTATACACATCATCATAATATTTTTCATCCACTCCAGATTTTAATAAAAATAAATTTCTACAATATTTTTTTAATTCTCGCATTTCATTTTCACAATAGAAATTAATTATTTCCATTTCTTCATCTGTAAATTCTAATTTTTCTATTTGTTTCCAATTCATTTCATCACTCCTTCGTTCATACTAAAAATCAAACAATTCTTTTAATACTCTAGGTTCATATGTACGTTTATCCATTCCAGCTACACATTTATTTATTTCATCAGTAGCAGTCTCGGATATTTTCTTGCTAAGAATAATATTGAGAACATTTAATTCATTCTTTATGCTTCTTCTTATTATTCTCCGTTCCTTAATCATTTTGTATGCTTTGTAGCCTTGTGCAGCATTAAGATTACAAAATTCTATGTAATGAAGGACATCGCAAATTTCTTTGTCAATGTTACTCAATTGCTGATTCAACTTTTCTTTTCTGTGTAATGCGTCACTTGCCAATCCATTTAAATCTGATATTTTATCTAACCAGCGTTGAATATTTTCTGAAACCAAAACCTTTTCCGTATCTTTTATCTCCTTATCCGTTACGGGTTTAACTTGTGCCGGCACTTCTTCACTCGTTTTTTCAACGTGAAAAACTCCTCTCAATGCCTTTGTTAACGAACTTTTATATATATTTTCAGCCTGTTTTTTGCTAAAAATGTCCGCAAAAGACTCAAATGAAGTAGGAACATAATTTCCATTCCTGTCCTTCATAATCCATCGAGTTCCATCCGTAATGACATAGTTTGCCATCGAAACACCTCTTTCCTTATTCAGTTTAAAAATTTTTGGTATTTTTCGCAGAATTGCTAATGATTGCCAAGCAGAAATCACCTGTTTTGCTTGACATTTTTGAATTAATATGTAATATTGGGGTTAGCAACGTACTGCGTTCAACGTATTTATGTTGTGTTTTATGTAATTTAGATAGAGTCTGTATTAGGTACTGCCAATACCTTTTACATCAAGACTCTATCTTTTTTTTGTATAATAAAATAATAGAACGTCCGTTCGATATTGTCAATGGTAAATTTTACCATTTATTTTACAAGTCCTATAATTCGTACTCACTTATTTAATTTGATCGAAAAAGTATAGTATTTAATGTTCCAACTGGTTTGTAATTAATTGGATCAACCTGTCTTGTTGTAAAACATCTTAATTGTGCTGCAAAATCATCACAAACCTTTGCAATTGTTTCTGCTTCCTGCAACAACTCTGAACATTCACAGAATTTCTTTTTTGTGAATCCTACATTGCATTCTCTTTCTAAATCCTGTTTTGCTATAAGTACAATAGCATTCTTTTTTGCTACTCTTTTTGCTTCTTCAAGTGTCATTGTTACATATTCCATAACTGTCCCTCCCTTAAATATTTTCAAAATTTGCATCATATGCACGCTTAATTTCCTTTTTGTCTTCAAGTTTTGTTATTGAACCCAACTTCTTTATTATTCTTTTTTCAGATATTTGTCGTACACATTCTCCTAGCAACATAGAATCTTCCTTTAAGCCCTTTTCTTTGTCCTTACTGAAAAAAGAATGTGTAGGTTGTGTTAAATGTTTAATCTTTGTAGTCATTGGAAGAACAATTGTACATGGACTATATGTATTTCCAACACAATTTTGAATAATTACTGCTGGTCTAATACCCGCTTGTTCACCAAAGAATTCAGCCGATCCAAAATTAACTAAAATCACATCAAACGCTCTATAATTTTTAACCATTTTTTGCATCCTCCTTTCATAATTTCTCTTTTGTTTTTTTCTTTTATATTCCATATTATATACTTTTCTATATATATTGTCAACTATATATAAAATATTTTTTATATTTATTTTTCTTTATATATATAGTATACTTTATATAAAATTAAGGAGGTATATATATGAAACTTTCTATAGTTAATAAACTAAAAGAAAATAATATGTCACGATATGAATTAGCCAAACGTATTGGTGTAACATACCCAACAATCGACAAAATATATAGAGGTGAATCAACTTCAATTAAATTTGAAATTTTAGAAGCCATCTGTAAAGAATTAAATTGCAGTCCATCCGACATTCTTGATTCAGAAGATCCACAAATGAAACGTTTACTGACATATAGCCAAAAAATTAAATAAAAAACACTAGGCGACACCTATTTGGTATCGCCTTTTTACATTTTCATTAATGTTTCCCTCATACCAACAGATCCATTGGCATAATTATTAATCGTTGTCATCATACTTGTATGTCCAAGCTGTTGCTGTACAAAAGCAAGATTTCCTTTACTTGCCATAATCGAAGCATACCAATGTCTTATCATGTGGGGTGTGACTCCATTGCCGTAATTTTTGAAAATTGCCTTTATATTGTCTTCGGTGGTTCTCTTTCCATTTCTATTTATAAATACAGCATCTTTATCTATAATATTTTTCAATGTTTCCCTATATTCTAAGAAAATATGAGGATTCTTTTCAGGGGCACATAACACACCCTTTCTCCGGCTCAGT
>OGXI01000430.1_pt1 | contig 37193 bp, 32 predicted proteins | sample 1576221 | NCBI WGS metagenome assembly OGXI01 (sample SAMEA3541523, study PRJEB24748) | human gut metagenome | biome: human gut; feature: human-associated habitat; material: faeces | place: China | collected 2012
AGATGCTGTCTATGGGGCAGCCATTAGAATTTATCAGCGAGTGTACCGACAAACCAGTAGAATATATCCGTGAGATAGAGACTGAGGAACCGATGCTTGTGAGGGAAGAAGGGACGTATAGTGTGGATGAGGGAGGAACAGAGAATGAATGAAACAATATTTGAAAACCTGCCTCAGAAGATGAATCTTATCAGTGATTTGTTTTCAAGAGTAGTGTTCCGAGACAAGGAGGCCTGCCAAGACTTAGTGAAGATTATTCTGGGAGAGGGATATGAGGTTACAGGGGTGACGTCGCAGTATGATATTACCAATCTGCAATTTCGCAGTGTGGTACTGGATATTCTGGTAGAGACGGCGGGAGAAGAGTCGATTCATGTGGAATTTCAGATATCCGATGATGACGACCATATGCGGCGTGTGGGGTACTGCAATGGAAGTATTGATACACACCTTTTACAGAAAGGGAAAGCGTATAAGGAACTGCCTGATGTGTACCATATTTATATTACAATGAACGATTTTATTGGAGGCGGTCAGACAGTGTATGAAATTTTTCGTACAGTGCGTGACAGGGAAGGAACATACAGCACGCAGTATCCGGTGGAAAACGGAGTGCATGAGTTGTATATCAATTTGGAAATTCCATTGGATGATGGCAGTGAATTAGACCATTTACTGCGCTACATAAAAGAAACAACGGAAGAAAATGAAGATGCATGTTTTGGACATATCGTGAAAAGTGTGAAGGAATGCCGGGAAGGAGACGATGAGATTATGAAATACTATAGTTCACATGAATTTTTTGAGGAAGGGAAGAAAGAAGGAAGAGAGGAAGGAGAAAAAAGAACACAGAATAGCATTATCAAAAAGATGCTGTCTATGGGGCAGCCATTAGAATTTATCAGCGAGTGTACCGACAAACCGGTAGAATATATCCGTGAGATAGCGACTGAGGAACCAATGCTTGTGAGAGAAGAGAATACCTATGGTAGATATAATAAAAAAAAGAGTGTGGAGTGATGGGAGACAATTGTTCGCGCCGGTTTCTACGGAATTACAGAAAACAAAAAACATTTATCACAACCCAAATCACCAACAAACCTTGACTTTTTATCAAAATTCTCGTATGATATTGAAAGAAATGTAGTGCAGGAGAGGAGTACACAAGTGGCACTGACAGAGAAGGAAATTCATTGGCTGTAAGATTTCCCCGGAAAAAACTTGTGGAAGGTAGCTCTGAAACAGCGGTTCTGAATGTGGCAGATACGGCCAGTAGGAACTGACGGCTTGTCCCGTTATAGACAAAATGAGGAACATGGCAGTTATGCTGTGTTTGAAAAAAGGTGGTACCACGGCTGTTAGGTCGTCCTTTATGATGCCGTGGACAATGAGGATTTTGATGACTTGTCGAAAACGGCAGGTCTTTTTTGATGTTGGTTGGCAGATGCCGACGAATTGTTTCGCTGCAAAGCAGCTTTCACAATTCTACAAACATTCGAAATCCGCTGATTTACTTTGTAAATCGCTACTTTCTCATGTTTGGCGGGGCCCAAGGTCAAAAGCCTATTCGTGCAAGCACGAATTTCTTTTGAACTTTTTGCCCCTGGCATCTAGTTTGATGAATGGAGGTTATGAAACAGAATGAAAAAGGAACTGGAAAAGACATATAATCCGGCGGATATCGAAGACCGGTTATATGCAAAATGGGTAAACAAAAAATATTTTCATGCAGAAGTTAATGCAAACAAAAAACCTTATACGATTGTGATTCCACCACCGAATATTACCGGTCAGCTTCACATGGGACATGCGCTTGATAATACGCTGCAGGATATCATTATTCGTTCTAAACGTATGCAGGGATATGAAACTTTGTGGATGCCTGGAACAGACCACGCATCAATTGCAACCGAAGCCAAAATTGTTGAGGCAATGAAAGAAGAAGGACTCACAAAAGACGATATTGGCAGAGAAAAGTTTTTGGAGCGTGCATGGGCATGGAAAGATAAATTCGGCGGACGAATTGTATCGCAGCTTAAGAAAATGGGCTCTTCCTGTGATTGGGATAGAGAGCGTTTTACGATGGATGAGGGCTGTAATAAAGCAGTTAAGGAAGTTTTTGTAAATCTTTATAATAAAGGTTTGATTTACCGTGGGGAGCGAATCATCAACTGGTGTCCACACTGCCTGACTTCGATTTCTGATGCGGAAGTAGAGTATGAAGATCAGAAAGGACATTTTTGGCATCTGCGCTATGCGTTTGCGGATGGAAGCGGTTATATCAATTTGGCTACAACACGTCCGGAGACACTTCTTGGTGATACAGCAGTAGCCGTGAATCCGAATGATGAGCGGTATAAAGATTTGGTTGGCAAAAAACTGATTCTGCCTCTGGTACACCGTGAAATTCCGTTGATTGCTGATGATTATGTAGATATGGAATTTGGTACCGGTGTCGTAAAAATCACGCCGGCACATGACCCAAATGACTTTGAGGTTGGACTGCGCCATGACCTGCCGATTATTAATGTGATGACAGACGATGCTAAAATCGTGGATGAATATGAGAAGTATGCGGGCATGGATCGATATGAAGCAAGAAAAGCCATCGTAGAAGATTTGGAAAAAGAGGGCGCTCTTGTAAAAATTGAGGACCACGATCATAACGTAGGAACTTGTTACCGTTGTGGAACAACAGTAGAGCCGCGTGTATCCAAACAGTGGTTTGTAAAAATGAAACCACTTGCCGGTCCGGCGATTGATGCAGTAAAAGAAGGAAAAACAAAATTTGTTCCGGAGCATTTTAATAAAACGTATTTCCACTGGCTTGAGAATATCCGCGACTGGTGTATTTCCCGTCAGCTCTGGTGGGGACATCAGATTCCGGCATTTTACTGTGATGACTGCGGTGAATTGGTAGTAACCAAAGAAAATAGTGCAGTATGTCCGAAATGTGGCAAGCCGATGCGTCAGGATCCGGATACACTGGATACGTGGTTTAGTTCAGCCCTTTGGCCATTCTCAACACTTGGATGGCCGGATAAGACGGAGGAGATGGATTATTTCTATCCGACGAACACATTGGTAACCGGTTACGATATCATTCCGTTCTGGGTTATGCGAATGATGTTCAGCGGACTTGAGCATACAGGACAGGTTCCGTTTGATACGGTACTGATTCATGGACTTGTGCGCGATTCCCAAGGTAGAAAAATGAGTAAATCACTTGGCAACGGAATTGACCCGCTTGAGGTGATTGATAAATATGGTGCCGATGCGCTGCGTCTGACACTGGTAACCGGAAATGCACCGGGAAATGATATGCGTTTTTATTGGGAGCGTGTTGAGGCGAGCCGTAATTTTGCCAATAAAGTATGGAATGCTTCCCGTTTCATTATGATGAATTTTGACCAGAATGAAGATGTCGATTATGAAAATGTAACCGCAGATGAGCTGACTCAGGCAGATAAGTGGATTCTTTCCAAGGTGAATACACTTGCCAAGGATGTTACTGTATTGATGGATTCCTTTGACTTGGGAATTGCCGTTCAGAAAATTTATGATTTTATTTGGGAAGAATTCTGCGACTGGTATATTGAAATGGTAAAACCACGTTTGTACAACGATGCGGATGAAACAAAAGCAGCAGCTTTGTACACATTGAAAACTGTTTTAATTGATGCACTGAAATTACTACATCCGTATATGCCGTTTATCACAGAGGAAATTTATTGTACACTTATGGGTGATGAAGAAATTTCCATCATGGTAAGTGAATGGCCAAAGTATAAAGAGAGCCGTAACTTTGCTGAGGATGAGGCAAAAGTTGAGCGAATTAAGGAAGCAGTAAAAGGCATCCGAAACATCCGCGGTGAGATGAATGTGCCACCAAGCAAAAAAGCATCGGTTATCGTTGTTTCAGAAAAAGAAGAAGTGCTAAAAATCTTCGAGGAAAATAAAGTATTTTTTGCAACGCTTGGTCTTGCCAGTGATGTGACACTGCAGTCGACGAAAGAAAATATTGGCGAGGATGCGGTTTCTGTTGTTATTGCGGATGGAACTATCTATATTCCGTTTGCAGAATTGGTTGACATTGACAAAGAAATTGAGCGTTTGAAGAAAGAAGAAAAGAAACTTACCGGCGAAATCAAACGCTGTGAAGGTATGCTTGGTAATCCGAATTTCGTAAACAAAGCACCGGAGAAAAAGATTGCTGAGGAAAGAGAAAAATTAGAGAAATATAAGGGAATGATGGAACAGGTTAAGGAGCGTTTGGCGCATTTTACAAAACCGTGACGTAATTTGTGAAGGAAACTTATGTTTTGTCGAAGGATTCTCGTATTTCCTACTTGCTTTTTTTACTCAAAATAGGTATTATGAATACCAAAGGGAATGCGTGACAGTGAAAGAGCAAATAGGAGGTACGAGAATGCTTAATTTTGAGGAAGAACTTGAAAAATTTCAGCCGAGCATGGACATCGAGAAAGTCGAAGATGTTGTTTATCATAATAATTTAGCAGATGTGACAGATATTGTAAAAGAGTTGATACAGGATGCTAAAGGAACATTGTGATGAAAAACAGGAAGGGGTTATCAAAGATGAGATGTCCAAGATGCGACGCTAATGTGAGCGACACAGCGACACTCTGCACATTTTGCGGTCAGAATCTTTCGGTGATTCATTATATTCGCAGAGTATCCAATACTTATTATAATCTGGGATTGGAAAAGGCGAAAGTGCGTGACTTATCAGGTGCGATTGTTGTTTTGAAAAAAAGTTTAGAGTTTAATAAGAAAAATACCAACGCAAGAAATCTCCTTGGGTTGATTTATTATGAGATGGGTGAGACCGTAGCAGCTTTGAGCGAGTGGGTGTTGAGTAAATACCTGCAGGCCGATGACAATGCAGCGGATTACTATATTAATACGATTCAGAAGAATCAGACGGCACTGGATGCGACAAATCAAACGATTAAAAAGTATAATTCTGCATTGGCGGCAGCACAGGCAGGAAATGATGATTTGGCAATTATCCAATTAAAAAAAGTAGTGAGTCTGAATCCGCATTTTGTGCGTGCACAGCAGCTGCTTGCATTATTGTATATTCATGACAAAGACTATCATAAAGCAGCAAAATGCTTAAACCGCGCCAGGCGAATTGACTTTAATAATACGACAACACTGCGCTATATGCAGGAAGTTGGTGACTTAGCTGCTTCCTCAGAGAAAGAGTTAGTGAAAAAGCCGTCAAAGAAAGACCCTCTTTCGAATGTAACCCCGGTGGGTACTTACAAGGAAGAAAAGCGGTCGTTAATGCCGGTTATCTATGTGATTATCGGTGCCATTGTCGGACTTGCCGTAGCGTTTGTTCTGCTTTGGCCGACGATGAAAAACAGCGGAAGTGGAGAAGGCTCACATATTTCAGATACAAATGACCAGTTAGCCGTGCAATCTTCCCAGATTTCCGGATTGAAGAAAGAGAAGGAACTTTTGCAGGAGCAGGTTGACAAGCTGCAAAAACAGATAAAGGATGCGGATTCGTCTGCACAGAAACAAACGGCAAGTTATGAAAAGTTATTGACAGGAGTCAAGGCTTATCTTGCGGATGATAAGATTCAGGCAGCAATTGCCGTGGCGGACTGCAAAAAATCCGATTTTGGAAGCAGTGAAGCAAAAGAAATTTACACAACCATTCATACCGTGACGGATGCACAGATTCAAGCCCTTTTAAATGAAGGAAAGCGTACGGCGTATACGTCTTATGATGGAGCGATTGCAATTTACCGCAATGTGCTGAAACTGAAACCAAAACATCAGGATGCGATGTACCAGATTGGTTATTGTTATCAGAAAAAGCAGGATAACAAAAAAGCAAAGAAGTGGTATCGAAAAGCAATTAAGGTAGATCCAAACAGCGCAATTGCGAATAAGGCAAATAACTATTTGCAGCAGATTGAGCAGCAAGGTACACAAGGACAATAAGAATAAAAGAACGAATGAGAAGACCTATAGAAGAAAATTTCTATGGGTCTTTTTCGAATGACTAAAAAAGGAAGGAAAGAAAAAAATGGAGCAATTTTCAATGGAGCGAACGGGCTCTCAGCTTGTGTTACACATTTGCGAGGAATTGGATCATCATACAGCAGGACAAATCAGCAAAGTAGTGGATTTACAAATAGAGAAGGGAAATGTCAGGACATTAATATTTGACTTTTCGGGTATAACATTTATGGACAGCTCAGGAATTGGCATGGTAATGGGAAGACATCGAAAAATGAATTTTTTAGGAGGAAGAACTTTTGTGACCGGAATTGGAGATAACGTTGACCGTATTTTCAGAATGTCGGGGCTTTATCGGATTATTCCCAAATATCAGGAAAGGACGGAAGTTTTATAATGGAAAAATCGGAGATTATGTTTGAATTTGACAGTAATTCGGAAAATGAAAGTCTGGCGCGGACGGTTGTTGCCGCATTTTTAGCAAGGCTTGACCCGACCTTAGAAGAACTTGGTGATGTCAAGACAGCAGTTTCCGAGGCGGTTACAAATGCCATCATTCACGGATATGATGGCAAGCCGGGGAAGGTTAAGATACATAGCTGGATTGAGGAAAATACCATATGGATTGAAGTGGCGGACCAAGGTGTTGGAATCGGTGACGTAAATCGTGCCATGGAACCGTTGTTTACGACCAGACCGGAAATGGAACGTTCCGGAATGGGCTTTGCTTTCATGGAAGCTTTCATGGATGAGCTGCATGTGGAGTCACAGGTGGGGCAGGGAACAACGATTCGTATGAAGAAAAAAATTTATAGTTCATTTATTTTGTCATAAGGGAGTCTGCCAATGGAAACCATAGAACTGATTAAACGTTCACGAGCAGGGGATAAATTGGCAAGAGAACAAGTGATTAAGGCGAATATGCCGTTGGTATACAGTATCGTGAAGCGATTTGCGGGAAGAGGATATGATGCCGAAGATTTGAGCCAGATTGGTGCAATTGGTTTGATTAAAGCAGTCGATAATTTCAATGTGAATTTTGAAGTGAAATTTTCTACTTATGCAGTGCCGGTAATTAGTGGTGAAATCAAACGATTTTTACGCGATGATGGAATGGTCAAAGTCAGCCGGACATTAAAGGAAAATGGAATACGGATTAAGCGTGCAGCTGAAATGTTGGCCATTCGACTGGGGCGTGATGCGACGTTAGAGGAACTAAGCGCAGCAACAGAATTGGCAAGAGAAGATATCGTAATGGCACTTGAAGCCAGCAGCGAAGTGGAGTCTCTGCATAAAACGGTATTTCAAAAAGAAGGAAGCGAAATTCTTCTTATGGACAAAATTCCATCGAAAAAAAATGAATCGGAGCATATTGTTAATCAAATCTTGTTAGAGCAGCTTTTGGGTGAGCTTGGCGAGAAAGAGAGAAAATTGATTGAACTACGCTATTTTGAAGATAAAACACAAACACAGACCGCAAAACTTTTGGATATGAGTCAGGTACAGGTCAGTCGTTTGGAAAAGAAAATTATTGGCTCGATGAGGAAACATTTTGTATGTCGCAGTCATGAATAAAAATATAGAAAATGGCAATGGTAATACCGAAAGGAAGTGTTTGTATGAAAAAAGCAGGTATTTGTACCATTGTCATTCTTGTATTTGCGGCATTGGCGGTCTGGATTTACCGCTCGGGTAATCACGATGAGAAAACACCGGTACAAGGAAAGGGAACATTGGTGAAGGAGTATAAAGAATGGAAGAGATACTATATGTAAAAATCGCGCAGAATATCCCGGTTGCAAAGCGTCAGGTTACATTTCATGATCTGGCAACTTTACATTGTACGAATAAAAAAGTTGTACAGGAATTAAATCAAATGGTATTTTATACGCTGCCCGCTCATGGCCCGCAAAAAACGATGTTCACGATTGCGAAAGTATATGAGGTGATTCATCAGAAATATCCGAATTTAAAAATTGAAAATTTGGGCGAACGTGATTTTGTTATTGATTATGAAAAGCCGGATGAAAAGGAGAAACAGAAAAAGTGGGAATATGTACGGACTATTTTTGTTTCTTTTATCGTTTTTATGGGAGCAGCTTTTACCATTATGACATTTAACGAGGATGTCAGTGTTGCGGATGTCTTTGACAAAGTATACCGTCTGGTGCTGGGGCAGGAAAAACAAGGCGGTTCCATCATTGAGATTTTTTATGCGATTGGCCTGCCGGTGGGAATCCTCGTTTTTTATAACCATTTCCGCAGGAAAAAAATTAAGGATGACCCGACACCGATTCAGGTTGAAATGCACACATATGAGGAGCAGGTAAACAAAACACTGATTGCGGCAGCATCAAGGGAGGGAAAAACGATTGACAGTGATTCAGTATAGCGTTCTCATTCTGATTGGTTTGGCGAGCGGTTTTGCTGTCGCATCGGGAATATTTGCATTTATTACGATGCTTGGCATTATACCGAGACTGGCGGCAAGGACGAAAACGGCAAATCATGTGGTGTGGTATGAAACGATGATTATAGCGGGCGGTGCATTGGGAAATATTTGGATTGTGTTTGAAATTCCGATGCCGCTGACTTCGATTTTTTTGGCGGTTTATGGGCTTTTTGCAGGTGTATATGTCGGATGTCTGGTAATGGCACTGGCAGAAATGCTGCGTGTAATTCCCATTTTAGTGAACCGTCTGCAAATTAAAGAAGCGTTTTATCTTATTCCGCTTGCAATTGCAATTGGGAAAATAACAGGAACTTTATTTCAATATTTTTATCAAGGCTAAAGGAGCAGAAAATGAATCAGGATAATATCGACATTCAAGAGGTTTTACAGGAAAAGGAACAGAAAAAGAAGGATGAAAAGTATAATGCTTATGTAAAAAATCACACGCCGAAAAAGAGCTGGTGCATTAATTTACTGAAAGCATATGCGATTGGAGGATTTATTTGTGTCGTAGGACAGGCTCTTTCGAATGCTTATATGAGTTTGGGGATGGAAAAAGAAACAGCGGGATTATATACGACATTATCGCTGATTTTTCTCAGTGTGCTGTTTACCGGTTTGAATTTATATCAGAAGCTTGCCAATTTTGCAGGTGCAGGAACGATTGTACCGATTACCGGATTTGCCAATTCAGTAGCCGCACCGGCAATTGAATTTAAGGAAGAAGGATGGGTATTTGGCGTTGGATGTAAAATTTTCACGATTGCCGGACCGGTTATTTTGTATGGTGTGTTTTGCAGTTGGGTGCTTGGTGTGATTTATTGGTTTGGAACGATTCTCTGACAGAACAAAGTAAGGGAAAACATTGAAAAAAAATCTCATTTGTGCTATCCTTAATACAGTTGCGCAAGCAGCCAATTTTGATACTATCGGGGGAAATTATTATGTACAAATATGATCCAAAATCGAGTATCGCAGATGAATTTATTAACGATGCAGAAATTTTAGAATCACTGGCATATGCCAGAGAAAATAAGGCAAATAAACAGGTAATTGATGCGATTTTGCAGAAAGCACGCGAGATGAAAGGAATCAGCCACAAAGAGGCGGCGGTTCTTTTGGAATGTGAATTGGAAGAGGAAAATAAGGAAATTGAAAAACTTGCAAAAGAGATTAAAGAGCGGTTTTATGGCAAGCGAATTGTAATGTTTGCGCCACTTTATTTATCTAATTATTGTATTAACAGTTGTGTGTACTGTCCGTATCATGTAAAAAATAAACATATTGCAAGAAAAAAACTGTCGCAGGAAGAAATTAAGCAGGAAGTAATTGCGCTGCAGGATATGGGGCATAAGCGTCTGGCGATAGAAGCGGGCGAAGACCCGGAGAATAATCCGCTTGAGTACATTTTGGAGAGTATTCGTACGATATACAGCATTAAGCACAAAAATGGAGCGATTCGTCGTGTCAATGTAAATATTGCAGCGACTTCTGTTGAAAATTATAAGAAACTCAAAGATGCAGGGATTGGAACTTATATTCTGTTTCAGGAGACTTATAATAAAGAAGCTTACAAAGAACTGCATCCGGCAGGGCCAAAAAGTGATTATGCGTACCATACAGAGGCGATGGACCGTGCCATGGAAGCTGGGATTGATGATGTAGGCTGCGGTGTTTTGTTCGGTCTGGATAAATACCGATATGAATTGGTTGGTATTATTATGCACGCAGAGCATTTGGAGGCTAAGTTTGGTGTTGGACCGCATACCATCAGTGTGCCTCGTGTCTGCCCGGCTGATGACATTGATCCGGAAGAATTAAATGCCATTCCGGATGAAATCTTTGAGAAGATTGTATCGGTTATCCGCATTGCGGTGCCATATACCGGAATGATTGTTTCAACCCGTGAATCGAAGGCAACGAGAGAAAAAGTATTAGACCTTGGAATCAGCCAGATTAGCGGCGGGTCCCGCACAAGTGTGGGCGGTTACGTCGAGGAAGAGCCGGAAGAAGAGAATTCCGCTCAATTTGATGTGTCCGATAGAAGAAGTCTGGATGAGGTTGTGAACTGGCTGCTTGGACTTGGATATATTCCGAGTTTCTGTACGGCTTGTTACCGGGAAGGACGAACCGGTGACCGGTTTATGAAATTATTGAAATCGGGGCAGATTGTAAACTGTTGTCAGCCAAATGCTCTGATGACACTTAAGGAGTATTTAGAGGACTATGCTTCTGCGGACACGAAAGAAAAAGGGGAAAAAGTGATTCAGGAGCAGCTGGAAATTATTACAAATCCGGTAGTGAAAGAGAAGGCAAAAGAGTATATTGAAAATATTCATGAAGGCAAAAGAGATTTCCGATTCTAGTGAATCAATCGAAAGGCACTTGGTGTTTTAAGTGCCTTTCGGTCAAAATAAAGGAGGTAGCATTTGTTTTATAGTATATTGGGTAAAGAGAAGTGTGAGGATTCGGAAAAAATCAGTATTTTTACGGATTTTAATTTGAATGTGTGCATTTCTTACATGAACAATTTGGTTAAGGGATACGATTTACAAAAATTGTATGAGAATATTCCAAAAGAATCTGAGACAACAAAGTATCGGAGAAAAATCACCTCAGATATGCAGAATGAGGCAGTTTTCAAGGCGTTTGACAGGTATGCAAAGCAGGTGGCGAGGGCAGTTTCTTATGAGAAAAAAAGCACTTACAGTAATCTGATTTATCAAAAGCAGAAATGGCATTTAGATTCCCTTCTTATTTACATACAGGCAGTCGAACAATTATTGGATGACTTAAAAAGGCAGTCGTCTTATTCGGATGCAATGGAAGAACTTGTTTCCTATCTTTACGAGGTGACAAAAAGTGAAGCATTTGTAAAGGGCAAAGAATTGGTGCAAAATCTGCATCAGTCGATGGAAGAAATGAAAATGATATTTTCCCTTCAAAAAAATAAGGTTGTGTGGGAAGAAAAATCGGAGGGCGAATTTTTTGCAGAGAGAATGGCAAAGGCCTTTGCTGCCGCCAAAAAGCCGGGGCAGGCAGTGAATGTAAACAAGGAAACAGAGCTTACGTTGCTTGAGAGAAATCTAGCGGAGCGGCAGATTAAGAGACAAAACTGGGATGGTATGTTAGAAACACTGTTACGGATTCAGATGGATGAAAAACTGGTGCAGTTAGCGGAAGATGTGCAGTACTATCTTGGTTTTTTCCTGCTTGTGCGGGACATGAAAGGAAGAGGTTATTCATTTTGTATGCCGGAGGAAACGGATAAACTGGAAGTAAAGCAGGGATATGATCTTGCCTTAGCTCTTCGCAGTGAAAAGGAAGTGATTGCAAATGACTGTAATCTGCAAAAAGATGAGCGGTTCTTTGTGATTACGGGAGCCAATGGAGGAGGCAAGACGACCTATGCGCGCATGATTGGACAAATTCTGTATTTTGCAAAAATGGGTCTTTTAGTTCCATGTGAAAAGGCAGGTGTGCCAAATTACACAACGATTTTATCACATTTTTCAAATGACGAATCGGAGATGTCCGGAAAAGGAAAGTTAGTGGAGGAATTAACCCGCTTAAAACCGATGATGCAGGAAAAATGGAGTGGAAGTTTTGTGATTTTGAATGAGCTATTTACGACAGCGGCAACGTGGGATGCCGGTATTATGGGGCAGAAAGTGCTTGATTATTTCATGTCGCATGACTGCTATGGAATTTATGTGACACATATCCAGTCGCTTGCAAAAGAGAGGGGTGGGTTAGTGAGTCTGGTTGCGGAACTGGCAGATGACCATCATACGCGTTCTTTCAAAATAACAAGAAAACCAGCGAGTGAGGCAGAATATGAAGACTCACTGATTACCAAATACAATATGACCGAAAATCAGATGAAGGCGGTGATAGGACATGAAGATTGAATTTTTCGAGGAGACAAATTTTTCGTATCGGAGAAAGCAGGATTTGGAAAAGGACTTAAATCTGCATTGGATTGCTAGAAATATGGCAGGTGACAAAGTAGGTGACATTCCTGCTATTTTGCAAGTTCTTCAGCATCCTCTTACGACGGAAAGTGAGATTGAAAAAAGGCAGCAGGTTGTTATGGCTGCCTGTGAAAACACATCAGTAACATATCGGCTGCGGGACCGGATTGTTACGCTTTCAGAAAATCTGACCCGTGGACTGCATGCGATTTTAGACAGCCGCGGTAAACATTTGATGGAACAGACGATGATTGGTGTGCATGTAGAAACAATTCGGGAATTGGTGCAGGGACTTTCTGAGATTTCGCAAATGGGAGTGAAAAATCCGGAGATTTTCAAAGAGACTGCATTTAACTATTTTTATGACAGTTTTTGTGAGGCAGAGCCGGCCGAAAGATTAGAAGAGCAGCTTGCACTGGTGCAGAATCTGGATGCTTTTAAAGGAAACGGAGAAATTGTGCTGGAGGGAGCAATTGGGGAAGGATTTTCCCTGGAAAATGTGGAAGTTGTTTCCGTATGTGACAAGGCAAAGCGGGCAGGAAGCGGTATTTTCTCAGGAAAGAAGGGGCGCGTAATTGCCAGTGAGGAAGTTTACCAGAGCGGTGTTCAGTTTGCCAACCGGGTTGTCCTTGAATTATTAGAGCAGTGTTCGCCGTTTCTGCAGCAGTGGGAGGAGATTTTACAGACGCTGTCAAGGCAGATTATCTTTTTGGCGGGCTGTGCGAGAATGTATGAGCGTGGTTTGTCGGCTGGGTTTTATTTTTGTATGCCAAAAGATTGTGAAGAAGAGGCAGAAAAATTATATGAATTGGCACTTGCTTTGCAGAGTATGGAGCAGCCAATTCCAAATACTGTGAGTCTGAAAGAACAACGGGCCCTTATCGTGACGGGAGCTAACCAAGGCGGAAAATCAACCTTTTTGCGCAGTCTTGGTATTGCGCAGGTGCTTTGTCAGGCGGGGATGTACGTGCCGGCAAAGAAATATCCGCTTTATGCGTATGAGGATATTTTCACGCATTTTACCAGACGCGAAGATGCAACGATGAACATGGGTAAATTTGAAGAAGAGTTAAAGCGTATGGAGCAGATTTTACGTGGGGCAAAGAAAAATACGCTGATTCTTTTGAATGAATCGTTTGCGACTACAACAGAAGTGACGGCTTACCAGATTGCAATGGATTTAATGCATACTTGTCTTTCGGAGGCGGTAACGGTATGGATGGTGACTCATATTACGAAATTTGCAAAAGAATTGTATGGGGAACACCCTGAGAATGTATTGTTTTTGTCGGCGGGCAGAACGGAAGAAAATGAAATTCGTTTTCAAATGTATGAAAAAGTGCCAGGCGACACAAGTTATGGCCTGACACTTTATGAACAAATGATTGGGAAAATAAATTAGCCCTGATATAAGTTTCTCTTATCAATGACGCGGACTGCTTTTCCTTCACTGCGTGCAATGGTTTTCGGCTCTACTAAAGTAACTTCAGCTAAAATACCAAGCATGGCTTTCAGACCGGATACTAATTTTTTGCGAGCCAGATCGCGGTTGAAGGAAGCGTCAGCTGCCATGACCGGAGTCATTTCTACCTGAACTTCAATATTATCACTGTTTTTAGCACGGGTAACGATAATCTGATAATTTGCCGGGAATCCCTGATTGATTAATACCGTTTCAATCTGTGAAGGGAATACATTGACACCTTTTACAATCAGCATATCATCACTTCGTCCCATTGGTTTTGTCATTTTTACATGAGTACGTCCGCAGGAACATTTCTCGCGGCTTAATATACAGATATCACGTGTACGGTAGCGGAGAAGCGGAAATGCTTCTTTTGTAATACTGGAAAATACTAATTCACCTTTTTCACCGTCCGGAAGAACTTCACCGGTCTCCGGATTGATAATTTCGGCAATAAAGTGGTCCTCATTAATATGCATGCCGCTCTGTGCTTCACACTCAAAAGCAACACCCGGTCCGGAAATTTCGGTCAGACCATAAATGTCATAAGCTTTGATGCCAAGTGACTGCTCGATATCGTGGCGCATTTCTTCTGTCCATGCCTCTGCACCAAAGATGCCGGCTTTCAGTTTAATCTGATCTTTTACACCACGCTCTTCAATGGTCTCTGCCAAATAGGCAGCATAGGATGGTGTACAGCATAAAATAGTTGAACCTAAGTCTGTCATAAACTGAATCTGACGGTCTGTATTACCGGAGGACATCGGAAGTGTCAAACTTCCTAATTTATGAGAACCGCCATTTAATCCAAACCCGCCGGTAAATAAGCCATAGCCATAACTGACATGAACTACATCTTCTTTTGTACCGCCGGCAGCAACAATCGCGCGGGCACAGCAGTCTTCCCATAAATCAAGGTCGTGCTGGGTATAGAAAGCTACAACACGGCGTCCGGTCGTTCCACTTGTTGACTGCATGCGGACACAATCTTTTAAAGGACGTGCCAAAAGTCCATATGGATAAGCATCTCTTAAGTCATCCTTTGTAATAAAAGGAAGTTTATGTAAATCATCAATCGATTTAATATCGCCTGGTTCAAGACCTTTGTTCTGCATGCGTGTGCGGTAGTAAGGAACGTTGTCATAGATGTTTTTTACCTGCTTTACCAAACGCTCACTTTGCCATGCGCGAATCTGGTCTGCGGATGCACATTCAATTTCTTTTTGAAAATAGTTTCCCATTACATTAATCCTCCATTTTGTAAATATCTTTTTCATGTAAGTGCGAATGTCATTTTGTCATTTTGACCTAAGATTCATTTTACATGAATCTATATAAAAAAGCAAGGTGCTCCACGAATGAAGCACCTTTTGTTACAACCCTTTTAACTTATATAACTTTTATTCAAAAATTATTTCATTAACAATCGATTATAACTTTGTTACGTTTGCTGCCTGAGGACCTTTCTCGCCATCGATAACTTCGAATTCTACTTCGTCGCCTTCATCGAGAACTTTGAATCCGTCCATCTGCAGAGCAGAAAAGTGTACGAATACGTCATTTCCTTCTTCATCGGAGATAAATCCGAAACCTTTTTTGGCATTAAACCATTTAACTGTACCTTTCATGTGTTTTGCCTCCTAAAAATATAATTTAACACCCTTTAACAATAGCACATTAGGAAACAAAAGTCAAAGAGTAATTTTGTAGTAAGTTTTTAGCAAAAAGAAGAGTCCAAACCTTTACCGTTCGGGACCGTTCTCACTAAAGGAACACACGCAGCGGCGCCTGAGGGAAAACTACGCCCTCTATGCACCGGCGGTGTTCAAAATCCCTCATGGTAAAGGTTTGGGCTCTTCTTTCTGATAACGAAACTTACTATAAAATGTTGACCTATTGGTATTTGATTGTTTTACTGTTTCGTTGGTTTGCAAGTACCGGCAAGAAGCTTAGGCAACCGAAAGTGTCAAAAAAGGCAAAAAGAGTTGCATGGATTTTGAGAGAGAACAACCAAAAAGAAGATAAGGGCAAAGAGTTGTCGTAGAAGTAGTTTTGATGAGAAGTTGCTAGTGTTTTTAACTTCCGGTGATTCCCCCAAAATAAATCTGCAACGATTACGCTTCAAATACGTGGGTATCTGGCATGTGTAGTTTACATGCCGATACCCTTACGCATTTGATAAGCGGGAGCGGCGCAAAAGATGCAGATTTATTTTAGGGGAATTTGGAAAGTGAAAAAACACTCAAATTTTTGACATTCCCCCGCCAAATGTGATACTGTATAAATATCTGAAAAAAGATAGAAAATAAGAAGAAAAGAATAGATTGGAGAGTCGCGATGAATGTTTCAAATTGCAGCGCATACGAATTAATTGAAGAAAGCAAAATATCGGATTTAAACAGTACAGGATATTTGCTCCGCCATAAAAAGAGCGGTGCCAGAGTGGCAGTTTTGGAAAATGATGATGAGAATAAAGTGTTTAACATAGGTTTTCGGACACCGCCAAAGGATTCGACCGGAGTTGCTCATATTGTGGAGCATACGGTGTTGTGTGGTTCAGATAAGTTTCCGGTGAAAGACCCGTTTATTGAACTTGCAAAGGGTTCCTTAAACACATTCTTAAATGCGATGACCTACCCGGATAAGACAGTTTATCCGGTGGCAAGCTGTAATGACAAGGATTTTCAAAACCTCATGCATGTGTATCTGGATGCGGTTTTTTATCCGAATATTTATAAAGAAGAAAAAATCTTTCGCCAGGAAGGATGGCACTATGAATTAGAGAGCGTGGATGGAGAACTGATTTACAATGGTGTGGTATTTAATGAGATGAAGGGTGTATTTTCATCAGCGAAACAATTGTTAGACCGTAACATCCAGCAGTCGTTATTCCCGGATACGGCATATGGCGTGGAGTCCGGCGGAGACCCGGCATCAATACCGGATTTGACCTACGAGGATTATCTGGCATTTCATAAAAAATATTATCATCCATCGAATAGTTATCTGTATTTGTATGGAAATATGGATATGGAAGAAAAGTTAAACTGGATTGATGAAAATTATCTGAGCCATTTTGAGAAAATTGAAGTGGATTCCGAGGTGCGGCTGCAAAAGCCATTTGCCGAAAGAAAAGAGGAGTATGGTTTTTATTCGGTGACGGAAGGGGAGGACACCGAAGGAAAGGCATATTTCAGTTATAATACCGTGTGTGGCGACGGACTTGACAGAAATTTGTACCGGGCATTTCCGGTTCTTTCCTATGTATTAGTGCAGTCGATTGGAGCACCGTTAAAACAGGCTTTATTGGACGCGGGCATTGGAAATGACATCAGTTGTTATTATGAAGAGAGTGTCAGACAGCCGTTTTTCTCGATTATTGCGAAAAATGTAAAAATGGAGCAGAAACAGCAGTTTATTACTGTGATTGAGACTGAGTTGAAAAAAATCGTCAAAGAGGGATTGAATCAGCAGTCACTGCTTGCGGCAATCAACGGATATGAATTTCAGTACCGGGAGGCGGATTTTGGAAACTTCCCGAAAGGGCTTATGTATGGACTTCAGATTTTTGACAGCTGGCTGTATGATGAAAATAAACCGTTTATTCATATTCAGGCAAACGATACATTTGCATTTTTGAAAAAGCAGGTTGGCACAGATTATTTTGAAAAAATCATTGAAAAATATCTGCTTAAAAATCCGCATGCGACATTTGTCAGTGTGCAGCCAAAAGTGGGCTTGACTACGCTTATGGAAGAGGAAGAAAAGAAAAAGCTGGAAGACTATATGGAAACTTTGAGCGATGAACAGAAAGAGGCACTCGTGAAAGAAACAGAGGAACTCAAAAAGTATCAGGAGGAGCCGACTCCTTCGGAGGATTTAAAATGCATTCCGCTTCTCACGAGAGAGGATATGAAGAAAGAAGCGCAGCCATTTAAAAATGAAATGAAAGAAATGGTGGGAGTTCCGGTTTTGCATCATGATATTTTTACGAATGGCATTGAGTATTTTCGCTGCTTTTTCGATGTCAAAGATTTGGAAGAGTATACACCGTATTTGTCTCTTTTGAGCGAATTAATTTCGGCTATGGATACGGAAAAGTATACGAAACTGGAACTTAGTAATGAGATTCTTTTGCATGCCGGCGGTATTTCGACAGATTTGGTTGTGTACGCAAACCGTCATAATGACGATTACCGGTATTTATGGGAGATTAGTGGAAAAGCATTAACCGCAGAGACGGAAAAGGTGTTTGACCTTTTGGCGGAAATGCTTACCAATACAAAGCTTTTCGATGAAAAACGACTGTATGAGATTATTGCGGAGAGCCGCTCGATTAAGCAGTCATCGCTTTTGTCGGCAGGACACACAACAGCGGTTGGCCGTGCGATGGCATATATGAAAAAGAACGCATATCTTACGGAATATATCCGAGGAATTGCCTACTATGACTTTTTGTGCGATTTGGAAGAGCATTTTGATGAGAGAAAGGAGAATTTGATTTCTGTTTTACAGGCATTGGCAAAGAAGGTTTTTGTAAAGGAGCGTCTGTCTGTCGATTTAACTTCTGGCAAAGAAGGCTTAAAACCGCTTGAAAATGGACTTTCACGGTTGATTGACCGGTTGCCGGATTCTGCGGAGGAAAAACTTCTAAAACCGGAATATTCGATGAAACCGATTGTAGGAAATGAGGGATTTAAGACGGCTGGAAAAGTGCAATATGTGGCACGGGTCGGAAATTCTTCGGAAAAAGGAATTGCTTACAACGGTGTCAATAAGGTATTAAAAACAATTCTTGGATATGATTACTTGTGGAATGAAGTCCGTGTCAAAGGCGGCGCCTATGGTGTTATGTGTGCTTTTACAGATTTGGGAAATGGGTATATGGTATCGTACCGCGACCCGAACCTTGCAGAAACAAATGAAGTATTTGAAAAGGTACCGGCTTATCTGGAAGCTTTTGATGCTGATGAGCGCGATATGATGAAATATATTATTGGTACGGTTAGTGAGTTAGATACGCCATTAACACCGAGAGCCGAGGGACGGCGTTCGAGTCAGGCATGGCTTACCGACATTACCTTTGAGCAGATTCAAAAAGAGAGAGATGAGGTGCTTTCGGCAGACTGTGAACAGGTTCGCGAGGCTGCAAAAATGGTTTCCACGGTACTTAGTGATGGATATATTTGTGCAATCGGAAGCGAAGGAAAAGTGGAAGATGCAAAAGAGTTGTTTAATGAAATACGTGTTTTGAATTAGAAAGAAAATGGAGGATAAGATGGGACAGGAATTTAAATCAGGTTTTGTTACGTTAGTGGGCAGACCAAATGTGGGAAAATCTACGTTGATGAATCAAATGATTGGTCAGAAAATAGCGATTACTTCAAATAAACCGCAGACTACGAGAAACCGGATTCAGACGGTGTATCATGATGAGCGCGGACAGATCGTTTTTTTGGACACGCCGGGTATTCACAAGGCAAAAAATAAGCTTGGTGAATATATGGTAGGTGTGGCAGAAAAAACATTTTCAGAAGTTGACCTTGTGCTCTGGCTTGTTGAGGCAACAACATTTATCGGCAGAGGCGAGCGCTATATTGCAGAGGAGTTAAAACAGTCCAAAGCGCCGGTTATTCTTGTAATGAATAAAATTGATACGATTAAGAAAGACGAATTGTTAGAATGTATTGCTGCCTATAAAGATATGATGGAATTTGCAGAAATTATACCGGTTTCTGCGTGGACGGGCGAAAATGTCGATGAACTTATTACGACCATGTTTTCTTATCTGGAAGAGGGACCGGCATTTTACGATGAGGATACGATTACGGACCAGCCGGTGCGCCAGATTGTGGCGGAATTGATTCGCGAAAAAGCACTTCGTCTGCTTTCGGATGAAATTCCACACGGAATTGCTGTTGCCATTGACCAGATGAAAAACAGGCCGGGAAAAAGAAATTTGATTGACATTGATGCTACTATTATCTGCGAGAGAAGTTCCCATAAGGGAATTATCATCGGAAAACAGGGCAGTATGCTCAAACGAATTGGAACCGATGCCAGAAGGGAAATTGAAGAATTTTTGCAGGCAAAGGTAAATCTGAAACTTTGGGTTAAGGTGAAAAAAGACTGGCGTGACAGTGATTTTCTTCTTAAGAATTTTGGCTATAAAGAAAAAGACTGATTACCAATATGTGTTAGCATAGCCGGTTTGGAATCGGGATATCCTATTGCTAGGGTGTAAAGCAATTTACATCCGGACAAAAGTATAAAAGCCGCAAAAGGACTGCGGCGAGGAGGAACGCAATGGGAAATGAAGCAAACTGGAATACATTTACACAGACGGGGAAAGTGTCTGATTATCTGGCGTATGTGAGGGAAGAAAAAGGAAGAAACGGATGGGAAAATGCAGCAAAGGAAGAGAGGGGAACACGTGAAAGAGAGAGTGACAGGAATGGTGCTTTCGGCAGCTACCATTGGTGAATACGACAAACGTGTTGTCCTTTTGACGAAAGAGCGGGGGCGCATCTCCGCCTTCGCCAGAGGGGCAAGGCGCCCCAGAAGTCCGCTGTCTGCTGCAACGGAACCGTTTACCTTTGGGGAGTTTTTTATTTATAGAGGACGGGATTCTTATAGCATAGAGCAGGTTGAGGTGGAAAATTATTTCCCGGAATTAAGGCAGAATCTGGAGCATTTATATCTGGCACTTTATTTTTGCGAGGTGGCAGATTATTTTACGAGGGAAGGAATGACAGCGAAGCATGAATTGAATCTTTTGTATTTGTCGCTGCGGGCGTTATCGGTGCCTTCTCTGCCGGAAGAACTGGTGCGTTACATATATGAATTCCGGATGTTAGCGATTGCCGGGGAGGCACCGCGTATTTTTGAGTGCATAAGGTGTGGAAAAACGGAAAATCTGCACCATTTTTATGTGGGGGATGCGGGCATTGTCTGCGATGAATGCCACGACGGAAAGACCGGTATTTTGTTGTCGGAAACTGCTATTTACACTTTGCAGAGGATTCTCTCCTCGCCGCTTCAAAAATTGTATACTTTTTCTGTCAGCGAGGCAGTGCTTGTCCAGTTAAAAGAAGTTGTTTCACGATATTTTAAGGTGCACACAGACCGTACATTTCACTCGCTGGATATGTTAGATATGGGATTTTAAGTCTTTATTTTTACCACTTACAAACGAAATAGAACCACTTACGGAAAATGGGTTTACAATCCATTTTCTTTTGCTATAATGGCATTACACACGAAGAGGGAGGCGATTATGAAGATTACCATTGAGTTGGATGAGAATCTGCCGGATGATGAAATAAGGATTCACTGCCGCCGGATGACTGAAAAACTGCAAAAAATTCAAGAGGCATTTGCATCCGGTCATACGGAGACAAAACGGCTGGTTCTTTATCAGGGAGATTTGGAGTGTTATGTGGATGTTTTGGATATTTTGTTTTTTGAAACCGAAGGAACAATAGTTCAGGTTCACACAAGAGATGAAATATATGAGACGAAACAGCGGCTCTACGAATTGGAGGAGATTCTTCCAAATCAATTTCTGCGTGTTTCCAAATCGACGATTGCCAATGTGTCGGAAATTTATTCGCTGCAAAAGAGTAATCTGTCGACAACGAGCTGTGCGGCATTTCGAAATTCCCATAAGCAGATTTTTGTATCCAGACATTACAGCAGAGTATTAAAAGAAAAATTAGTAGAAATGAGGATGAGATGATGAAAAAAAATTATTTTTGGGGCGTATTTTTAATCTTGGCGGGTGCCTATCTGGTTGTGAGCCAGCTTGGATACCTTCCGGCAGTAGGCGTATTTTCACTGTTGTTTACCGTTGTATGCATCGCCGTGATTGTGGCGAGTATCCCACATGTTCACTTTGGCGGAATTTTATTTCCACTTGCTTTTATCGCAATTATCTACGATAAACCGCTTGGAATCACGGCAATCACACCGTGGACGGTTTTACTGGCAGCCCTTCTATTGACGATTGGCCTGCACCTGATCTTTGGGCGTTTTCGGAAAAAAATAGTCCATCGCGGGCACTCTAAAAAAAGAGATGAATGGGACGAAGTGAAGGGTGAAAAACTCAATGGTGACGAACTGGATATTTCGTCAACTTTTGGCAGTGTCATCCGCTACATCACATCGGAAGATTTTCGCTATGCGGAAATAGATGCCAGTTTTGCAGGGGTTAAGGTGTATCTTGACCAGGCAAGAATCCCATCGGGAAATGCAACAATAAACATTGATTCATCATTTGCCGGTGTCGAACTTTTCGTGCCAAAAGAGTGGCAGATTGTGAACCATGTAGAGAGCAGTTTTGGTGGAATTGATGAAAAAAATAACAGAAACGGCGAAGTCACGGCAACACTCACATTAGAGGGAAGCAATAACTTTGGTGGAATTACGATTTACTATGTGTAAGCAAAAGACCGTAGTTTCGCATGAGGGAATCTACGGTCTTTATTGCTCTGCTCAGCATCATTTCCCCATTTGAGAAAATTATTCGCAGGAAATATTCCATGTTGGTCTTTGAGACTTCCGGTAATTCACTAAGAAAAGATTTGCATCGAGTGGGTTTTGAGTGCGTCAGCAGGTGGCACTGGTAGTTTCAGTGCCCCTGCTGTTACGCAACTCAACCAGGCGGGAGCCGTCCCACGAGATGCAAACTTTTCTTAATGAATTATGGAAACCTCAAAAACCACCATATAGAATATCCCCCACAAATTATTTTACTTGCAAAAACATCGCTAAAATAGTACAATATTGAGAGAAAATGAAAGCAATGGAGGAAGACGATGGAAAAGACAATGGACAAAATCGTTGCACTGGCTAAGAGCCGTGGATTTATCTATCCGGGTTCTGAGATTTACGGTGGTTTAGCGAATACATGGGATTATGGAAATCTCGGTGTAGAATTAAAAAATAATGTAAAAAAAGCATGGTGGCAGAAGTTTATTCAGGAGAATAAATACAATGTTGGTGTGGACTGTGCGATTCTTATGAATCCGCAGACATGGGTAGCATCCGGACACCTTGGCGGCTTTTCCGACCCTCTGATGGATTGTAAAGAGTGTCATGAGCGTTTCCGTGCAGACCAGTTGATTGAAGAGTTTGCAGGAGATAATGACATTGAATTAGATGGTTCTGTAGATGGCTGGTCCAATGAGCAGATGGAACAGTTTATCGAAGAACACAAAATTGCATGCCCAAGTTGTGGAAAACACAATTTTACGGAAATTCGTCAGTTTAACCTGATGTTTAAAACATTCCAGGGTGTAACCGAAGATGCAAAAAATACCGTATATCTTCGTCCGGAGACGGCACAGGGTATTTTTGTAAACTTTAAAAATGTACAGCGTACATCACGCAAAAAAATTCCGTTTGGTATTGGACAGATTGGTAAGTCATTCCGTAATGAGATTACGCCGGGTAACTTTACATTCCGTACCCGTGAGTTTGAACAGATGGAACTTGAATTTTTCTGTGAGCCGGGAACGGATTTGGAGTGGTTTAACTACTGGCGTCAGTTCTGTATCGATTGGCTGCAGAGCCTTGGCATCAAAGAAGATGAGATGCGTGCGCGTGACCATTCACCGGAAGAACTTTGCTTCTACAGTAAGGGAACGACAGACCTTGAGTTCTTGTTCCCATTTGGCTGGGGCGAACTTTGGGGAATCGCAGACCGTACAGATTACGATTTGACACAGCATCAGAATACTTCCGGCGAGCCGATGGAATATTTTGATGATGAAAAACGTGAGAAATACATTCCTTATGTAATTGAGCCTTCACTGGGAGCAGACCGTGTAACACTTGCCTTCCTTTGCAGTGCTTATGATGAAGAAAATATTGGAACGGAAGAAAAACCGGATGTTCGTACGGTTCTTCATTTCCATCCGGCATTGGCACCGGTTAAAATTGGTGTGCTGCCATTGTCAAAGAAATTGAATGAGAATGCTGAAAAAGTATTTGAAGAGCTCAGCAAGACTTACAACTGTGAATATGACGACCGTGGTAATATCGGTAAACGCTACCGCCGTCAGGATGAAATCGGTACACCATATTGTGTTACTTATGATTTTGATTCAGAAGAAGATGGTATGGTTACGGTACGTGACCGTGATACTATGGAACAGGAAAGAGTTAAAATTGTAGATTTGAAAGAGTATTTTGCGGATAAATTTACATTTTAGGAGACTTTATGCAGAAACGCGAAGTTACTAAAAAGCAACTGGCTGTCATCATCTTGTTAAGCATCGGGATGCTGGCAGCCGCTGCTTTATTAAATCAGTTTTTCCCGGCCGGGTCAAAGCAGACAAAGGAAACATTAAAACAGACAGCGGTTACGCCGAAGGTGACCGCTTTGCCGTCGTTGTCTCCGACACAAAAACCGACACCGACGCCTGATCCGACCCAAAAAGTAGCAACTTTCTTTCAGGGACCAAAGGCTTATGAGGGGCGCAGAGAGTGGTCCGGTAAATGGGGCAAAGAGTTTTACGATGGTGGCTCCTTTGGTGCTTTTGGATGCGGTTTGTGTTGCATGGCAAATATTTATACGACATTTTCTTCGTATGAAAGTTCACCGGTTGATATGTACCGGTATGCAAAAAAAGTGAGTGGCTATGGCGGTGGTGGTGCTATCGACTGGGGCTATATGAAGGCTACGTTAAAAGAACTTGGTTTTACGTCAGATGTTTTTCGTAAGCCCGGCAAATACGAAGCGTTTCAAAAGTTAGTGAAAGAATCACTGGCATGTATTGTTGTGGTGAGCAGTAATGACAGCGATTGTTACTGGAAAGATACACCGGGGCATTATGTGACATTGTTTTTATATGATGAGAAAAGCGATAAAATTTTTCTCGGGGATTCCGGAGATTTGACGCATAACAGACAGTGGGTACCTTTGAAAAAAGTATATCGTTCTTTGAAAAAATCAAACCCATGGCAGATTTTGCAGGTGACATCGTTTGATAAGTCGAAGGACAATTGGAAACATAAAGGATTTGGAGGAAATGCGATACTTCCGAAAGAATGGAAATAAATACGCAGGCAGGTGATACGCAGTGAATATTGCAATTTGTGATGATGACAAAGGCGTATGCTCTCAGCTTGAGGGGTGGATTGAACAATATAACTATGAAAATGCAACGCGTCTCTATGTTGACGTGTATCATAGTGCGGAGACATTGCAGCAGCAGTTACAGAACGGTCAGTGGTATGACATGCTGTTTCTTGATATTGAACTGCCACAGAAAAATGGAATTGAACTGGGGCAGATGATTCGCAGTGCATGGAAAATGGATTTGATTTATTTGGTTTTTATCTCCGGAAAATCAAATTATTGTATGGATTTATTTGATGTGCATCCATTGAATTTTCATTTAAAACCGTTAAAACACAAGGATGTTGTAAAAGATATTGACCTCGTGCGTGAGCGTGTTAATACGGGAACGCTTGCTTTTCGGTACCGTGAAGATGGTGTTTATAAAAGTGTATGTTTGAAGGATATTGTGTATTTTGTAGGAGCGGGAAAAGGTGTTGAAGTTCATTGTAAGGACGGGAGAGTGGCTTTTGCGGGGAATTCGCTGCAGCAGCTTTGTGACATTTACGAAAAACATGGATTCAGCCGTTGTCATAAGAGTTATCTGATTAACCTGAATTATGTTTCGGAATATTCTATGTCAAAGGTGAAGATGTCAGATGGCAAAGAGATTATAATAGGAAAAAGCCGTAGAAAACAATTTAAAGATGAATTCATTAATCATGAACTGATGGAGGACTGAGATGCTTTTTGCTACTTTTTATATTATTGCCAATATATTTCAATCTTACGAATTATGGCTGTTGTACCGATGCTTTTTTGGAAAAAGCAAGCGTGGGGCAGGCATTGAATTTTTAGCCTTTGTGCTCTTTTTTGCGGTAACCATGCTGTTAAATGTTTTTATAGATATTCCAATTCTTACAGGACTTAGTTCTTATGTTATGCTTGTATTGATTGCCTTTTTTGGGTACGAGAGCGGCTGGAAACAGGGCCTTTTGTATTCAGTCTTTGCTTTTGTCAGCATGACTTTAGCAGAATGTATCGTGGGACTTGCAACCGGATTTTTGGATTTAAATGTATTCCAGTCGAGAGAATATTACAACGTCTGGGGCATGGTGGCACTGCCGGTCGTGCAGTATCTTGTCGTGCTTATGATACGAAACTTTCGCAATCTGCAGAAAGGAAGAGAGATTCCGATTCTTTACTGGGCGGTAACGATTGTGCTCCCGGTGTTTTCACTTTACCTTGATTTGATGATTTGCCAGCAGAATTTTTACTGGTTAAATATGCTTGGCTGTACGGTTATTTTGTTTGTCATGAATGTTTTGGTATTTTATCTGTGTGACGTTCAGATTGAAAATATGCGCGTGCGTTTTGAAAAGGAAAAACTGGAGCAGCTAAATGTGTATCAGAACCGTCAGCTTAAACTGATGCATCAGATGGATGAAGAACTTAGAATTCAGCGGCATGATTTTCAGAAACATATTTCCATGCTTGCATTTATGAACAGTCAGGGCGAAAAAGAAAAACTGACAGCGTACTTAAATGAAATGCAGGAAGGGGAACTTTTCCAGACGAAGTTTGAGCGAACGGACAATTTTGTCATTGACAGTATTCTCAGCTATAAATTGCAGGAGTCAGACCGCCTTGGGATTGAAACTAAAATGGATGTCAAAGTTCCAAAAGATTTGAATGTTTCTGCCTATGTGCTTACGGGAATCCTGACAAATCTTCTTGACAATGCAATAGAAGCGTGCGAAAAAGTGCAAGACAAAAAGATTAAGATTACAATAAAATATGCAAAGAAAATGCTCATTATCCGAATTTCCAATACCTATGACGGCAAAGAGAAATTTAATTCTGTAATGGGAATTAAAACGTCGAAAAAAGATAAAGAGCTTCATGGTTATGGAATTAAAAGTATTCGTCACATGGTCGAGAGTGTTGACGGAGATTTTGAGATACATACAAAAGAGGAGTGGTTTGTTGCTGATGTGGTGATTCCGCTGGTGTAAAAATGTCCGTTCACTCCCAATTTTTGTCCGTTCACGAATTTTAGAATCTGTTATCGTTAGAATGTGTTATCATAATTATAATAATATAAAGTATGAGAGGGAGAGATGTACATGATTACATATTTGTTACCAGCCATTTTGTTTGTACAGTTTGTTGTATTTGCCGGTGTGCTTTTGTTTTGTATGCATGAATGGGATATAAGGACGAAGAGTGGAATTTATTTATTCATAGCATATGTGATGGCTTTGTTTACTCTGGCAGGGATATTTGTTGTGGTGTATTTTCCGTTTCCAATACAACAAGAGGAAATTGCATTGAATATTGAATATGAATTGGGGCAAACAAATAATTTTGTACCTTTTCGTAGTATCTTTGGGTATATAAAAGATTTTTTCTCAGGATATCAAAGTGTATTTTTATTTCAATGTATAGGAAATATATTGTTGTTTGTTCCGTATGGTTTTTTTACTGCGATTTTAAGCTGGAAACAGAAACATAAAAAGAAAACGGTTTTTATCATATGTTTTCTTACCAGCTTATCAATTGAAATTTTGCAGGGCGTATTTAACTCTGCCTTAGGTTATTGTTATCGAAGTGTCGATGTGGACGATTTATTATTAAATCTTTTAGGAGGGGTGATAGGAAGTATGGCAGCAGAGATTGTTTATAAAAAGTGGTTTGGTGGTAAAAGAACAAAAATTGTGATGGGCGTTTTGGTGTTTATGTTACTTGCTGTGGCATCGCCACTGACGGCAAAAGTAAGCAAAGCAGACACGCCGGCTGCAACTGAAAAAACGATTGCAAGGGAAGATACGGTGGAGGATTGGCGCGATACCGGTGCTTTTGTAAAAAGCGGTAAATACTCTTATCGTGTGATTGATGCGGCAAAAAAGGAAATTGAATTGAGAAATATTGCGTCAGATGATACGGAAATTATGATTCCGCAAACCATTGATGGGTACAAAGTGGTCAGTCTTGGTTATTCCGGAAAAATTTTGACGAATGAGGTAAATTTAAGTGTGAATCGTCAGTCTTTTACGGTACTGACAAATGCAGATAAAGTGACAAAAATAACAATACCAAAAACAGTAACAAACATTGGAGTAATGGCGTTTTATCAGTGTAAAAATCTGAAAAAACTTTATTTGCCGAAAGATGTTTTGTTTGTTAGAGAGTATGCATTTTTTGGCTGCAGCAGTTTGACAGAATTACATTTAAATGATGGCGTTGCTATGTATAATGAAGCGTTTGCGGATTGTACTTCATTAAAGAAAGTCTATTCTAAAGGATTTTATTCGTTGTCTTATGAAAGCCGTCTTTTTTCGAAGCCGATTGAAGAGTGGCATTTGGCTCAGGGAGAGGACAAAGGAATTGGCTATTATTCGTTTTGGACAAATGATTTTTGTAAGGGAAGCAGTAAGAAATTTTCCATAAAAAAACTTTACGTTGATGCTAAAGTGAAAAAGGTTCGTCTAGGAATCATGCAGGGGGATGAAAAAAATCCTTTCTTTGTGAAAAAGATTTACATTAAGGGAAAGAAAACAAAATTAACTGCTGACAAAAGCATGAAGACAAGTGTTTGCACGGTAAAAGGAGCAAAGGCAATTCGTGGAGCGAAAAAGGCGCATATGACATATTCGTACAAAATATCCCGGAAAGTATGTATACGGAAAAAGGCGAAGAAAAAGAAGACTTATTGTGTGACGATGACATATCGAAGCAAAAAGGGAAAATGGATTAAACATGTGAAAAACGTTCCAACAAAATAAAAATATGGTATATAAAAAAACTGCGTCTTGTGTTTACAAGACGCAGCTTTTTTTGTTGTAGATAAATTATTTATCAGAAATTTCACTGTGAATCTGCTGCAAGGATTTTACCTCACCATTGCCATGTTTCTGAACATACAAGATTCCTTTAATACTTGCTTTGGCAGCAGCGATAGTTGTCATATAAGGGATTTTTGCCTTAATTGCTGCCTTACGCAGGTAACTGTCATCGTGTACGCTGTCTTTGCCAACCGGTGAGTTGATAATTAAATCGATATCGCCGTTTGTAATTAAATCCAGTACATTTGGACGACCTTCATACAATTTCAATACTTTCTCTGCCTCAACGCCGGCATCGGTAATGATTTCGTGTGTCTTACCGGTTGCCAGAATCTTAAAGCCTGCCTCAGCAAATAATTTAGCAACTTCAACTACTTCCGGTTTGTCTTTGCGGTTTACGGAAATTAATACAGTTCCTTTCAAAGGAAGTTTTGTCTGTGTTGCTTCCTGTGCTTTGTAGAACGCCTCGCCATAGTAGGTGGAAAGACCAAGTACCTCGCCGGTAGAGCGCATTTCCGGTCCGAGCAGAGGGTCAACCTCTGGGAACATGTTGAATGGAAATACGGCTTCTTTGACACCGAAATATGGAATATTCTGTTCCTTCAAAGAGGATACCGGTGATGGGCGGCCTGTAAGTTCTGAAGTAATAATGTCGGTAGCTAAAGGCACCATGCGGATGTTACATACTTTGGAAACAAGCGGTACCGTACGGGAAGCTCTTGGATTTGCCTCCAGAACGTAAACCGTTCCATTTTCAATGGCATACTGCATATTCATGAGACCTTTAACATGCATCTCTTCCGCAATCTTTTTCGTGTATTCTTTGATTGTCGCAACATTTTCCTCGGAAATATGAACCGATGGAATAATGCAGGCAGAGTCTCCGGAGTGTACACCGGCAAGCTCAATATGTTCCATAACAGCAGGAACGAAAGCGTGTGTTCCATCGCTGATGGCATCTGCTTCACATTCCAATGCGTGATTTAAGAAACGGTCAATCAAAATCGGACGGTCCGGTGTAACACCTACGGCTGCTTTCATGTAGTCGGTAAGACTTTCGTCATCATATACGACTTCCATGCCACGTCCGCCAAGTACATAAGAAGGACGAACCATAACCGGATAACCAATTTTTTTCGCAATTTCCAGTGCTTCATCAACGGTTGTTGCCATGCCTGCTTCCGGCATTGGAATTCCTAATTTGTCCATCATGGCACGGAACAAATCGCGGTCTTCCGCCAAGTCGATAACAGATGGAGACGTGCCAAGAATTTTAACTCCGTTTTTCTCCAGTTCGGCTGCCAAATTAAGCGGTGTCTGTCCACCAAACTGAGCAATTACACCGAGTGGTTTTTCTTTTTTGTAAATGCTTAAAACATCTTCCAATGTTAAAGGCTCAAAGTACAATTTGTCGGATGTATCGTAGTCGGTGGAAACCGTCTCCGGATTACAGTTTACGATAATCGTCTCAAAGCCGAGTTTTTTCAAAGCAAGTGCTGCGTGAACACAGCAGTAGTCAAATTCGATACCCTGACCGATTCGGTTTGGACCACCACCGAGAATCATGATTTTATTCTTTTCTTCGCTGACCGGATTTTTGTCATCAGCATTGTAAGTTGAATAATAATAAGCGCTGTCTTTGGTTCCGCTTACGTGAACACCCTCCCAGGCTTCTTCAATACCAAGATCAATTCTCTTATTGCGGATGTCATCTTCCGGAATCGCAAGAATCTGGCTCAAGTATTTATCCGAGAAGCCATTTTTCTTAGCGGAAATAAGCTGCTCATCGGATGGAAGAGAACCTTTGGATTTTGCGATGGCTTCTTCTTCCTCAACAAGCTCTTTCATCTGTTCAACAAAGTAGTGTTTTACTTTTGTAATATCAAAGATTTCGTCTACGGTAGCGCCCTTTCTAAGCGCCTCATACATAATGAAATGGCGGTCACTCGAAGGAGTAGCTAACATACGAAGTAGTTCTTCTTTTGATTTTTCATTATAATCTTTGGCAAAACCTAAACCATAGCGGCCGGTCTCTAAGCTTCGGATTGCTTTCTGGAAAGCCTCTTTATAGGTTTTTCCGATGCTCATTACTTCGCCGACGGCACGCATCTGAGTTCCTAATTTATCTTCTACACCTTTGAATTTTTCAAAAGCCCAGCGCGCAAATTTAATTACAATATAGTCACCGTCCGGTTTGTATTTATCTAAGGTTCCGTATTTTCCACATTCGATGTCTTTCAAAGTAAGACCGGCAGCAAGCATAGCGGAAACTAAAGCGATTGGGAAACCGGTAGCTTTGGATGCCAGTGCAGAAGAACGGGAAGTTCTTGGGTTGATTTCGATAACAACGATTCGATCGGAAACCGGATCATGAGCAAACTGTACATTAGTGCCGCCGATTACCTTGACGGAATCGACAATGCGGTATGCCTGTTCCTGAAGACGTTTCTGCACTTCTTCGGAAATGGTAAGCATCGGTGCGGAACAGAAAGAATCACCGGTATGCGTTCCCATTGGGTCAATGTTTTCAATGAAGCAGACGGTAATCATATTGCCATCGGCGTCACGTACAATTTCAAGCTCTAATTCTTCCCAGCCAAGGATGGATTCCTCGACAAGAACCTGTCCAACTAAACTTGCCTGAAGTCCACGGGCACAAACAGTTTTTAATTCTTCTTTATTATAGACAAGACCGCCGCCGGCGCCGCCCATTGTGTAAGCAGGGCGTAAAACAACCGGATATCCTAATTCATCCGCAATGGCTAACGCTTCATCTACGCTGTAAGATACCTGGCTTCTTGCCATTTCAACGCCAATGGCATCCATGGATTTCTTGAATTCGATACGGTCTTCTCCACGTTCAATGGCATCGACCTGCACACCGATTACCTGGACGCCGTATTTGTCAAGAATTCCCTCACTTGCCAATTCGGCACAAAGGTTTAAGCCGGACTGACCGCCGAGGTTTGGTAAAACGGCATCCGGACGCTCTTTGGCAATGATTTGCTCCAAACGGTTTACGTTCAGTGGCTCGATGTAAGTTACATCTGCAATTTCCGGGTCTGTCATAATGGTTGCCGGGTTGGAATTGACCAAAACGATTTCGTAACCAAGTTTTCTGAGCGCCTTGCAGGCCTGTGTTCCGGAGTAGTCAAACTCGCAGGCTTGTCCGATGATAATCGGACCGGAACCGATGATTAATACTTTGTTAATGTCTTCTCTTTTAGGCATAGTTGTCTCCTTTATATATAGTTTTTTTGTTCTCTATCCATTTTATTTATTTGGTGATATATCCAATTCCCAAACAGTTTGGACCGATATGTGTTCCTACGACCGGTCCGATGCAGGTGGTCAGAATTTCATTTTTAATACCTGCCTCACGAAGTTGTTCCTCAAATGCTTTTGCCCGCTCCGGCGCATTTGAATGTCCGATTACGAGTTTATAATTTTCATCTGCCGGCTGGTCTTTTAATTTGTTAATCAGCCATGCATTTGCGGATTTCTTTCCTTTTACCTTATCAATTGGTTTTGCACCGTCGGCAATAACCTGTAAAACCGGATGTACTTTCATCAGGCCGCCAAGCAGTGCTGCACTTTTACTGATTCGTCCGCCACGTTTTAAGTATTCCAGTGAATCTACGACGATATAGGTTGCGGTTTTCTTTAAAAGGGCCTGAATGGTGTCGGCAATTTCTTTTGCGGATTTTCCCTCGTCGCGCAAAGTGACAGCAGTTTCAACTAAAAGTCCCTGTCCCATGGCTCCCGTTTCACAGTCAATCAAATACAGACGGTCAGAATTGATGTTTTCTGCGGCAATGGATGCGGACTGAAATGTTGCACTCATGTATTTGGAAAAGAGGACTGCCACGACTTCATCGCCGGCATCGATGTATTTTTTGAAAATTTCCTCGAATTCAAATGGATTGACAGCGGCGGTAGAAGGATTGTTACTGTCGTTTGTAAGTTTGTCATAGAAAGCTTCGTTGGTGAGATCAATACCACATTTAAAATCGTCTTCCCCAAAACGAACGGTAAGCGGCATGATATCGATGTTTAATTCTTTTGCATAGTCCATGGTTAAATCGCACAGACTGTCCGTAATTATGCGTATCATAGGAACCTCCATTATTTCATTGTAAATGTATTTGCAGGGCATTTTATATAAAAAAATTATCTTCTTATATATAATACCACAGTTATAAAAATTATAGTGTGATTGCAATGGTTTGTCAATTAAATTACCAAAAAATCGGTTAAGACGAAAAAAGTGCTTTTCTCTCGGCGTTCTTTATGTTACAATGGAGTCAGCGACCGCAGAACTGTTGCGTTATTTCTATGCAAATGTTTCTGTGTCAAAATACATTATTATATTATTTAGGAGGAAATAAGTATCATGGCAAACAAATGGGTTTATACCTTCAAAGAAGGTAACATGACCATGCGTAATCTGCTTGGTGGTAAAGGTGCTAACCTTGCTGAGATGACAGAAATCGGTCTTCCGGTACCACAGGGTTTCACTATCAGTACAGAAGCATGTACGCAGTATTATGAAGATGGCCGTAAAATCAATGATGAGATTATGGCTCAGACAATGGAAGGTGTTAAATGGATGGAGGAAGTGAACGGTAAAAAGTTCGGTGACCTCAAAAATCCACTTCTCGTTTCCGTACGTTCCGGTGCTCGTGCATCCATGCCTGGTATGATGGATACCATCCTTAACCTTGGTTTGAATGACGAAGTAGTAGCTGCAATGATCGAAGGAAACCCGGATCCTAAATTCGAGCGTTTCGTATACGATTCTTACAGACGTTTCATCCAGATGTTCTCCGATGTCGTTATGGAAGTTGGTAAGAAATATTTCGAGCAGCTCATTGATAAAATGAAAGCTGAAAAAGGCGTTGAGTATGACGTAGATTTGACAGCAGCTGATCTTAAGACTTTGGCTGAGCAGTTCAAAGCTGAGTACAAAAAACAGCTTGGTGAAGATTTCCCATCAGATCCGGTTGAGCAGTTGAAACTTGCTATCGAGGCTGTATTCCGTTCTTGGGACAACCCTCGTGCAAACGTATACCGTCGTGACAACGATATCCCTTATTCATGGGGAACAGCAGTTAACGTAATGCCTATGGTATTCGGTAACTTGAATGATGAGTCCGGTACAGGTGTTGCCTTCACTCGTGACCCTGCTACAGGCGAGAATAAATTGATGGGTGAGTTCCTTAAGAACGCACAGGGCGAGGACGTAGTTGCCGGTGTTCGTACACCAATGCCAATCGCTCAGATGGAGCAGGAATTCCCAGAAGCATATGCTGAATTTATCAAAGTATGTGATATCCTTGAGAATCACTACCATGATATGCAGGATATGGAGTTTACTGTAGAGAACAAAAAACTTTACATGCTTCAGTGCCGTAACGGTAAGAGAACCGCTCCGGCTGCTTTGAAGATTGCTTGTGACCTCGTTGATGAAGGACATAAGACAGAAGAAGAAGCAGTAGCAATGATCGATCCTCGTAACTTGGATACACTTCTTCACCCACAGTTTGATGCAGCAGAATTGAAAGCTGCTACTCCAATTGGTAAAGCACTTGGTGCTTCTCCGGGAGCTGCTTGTGGTAAAATCGTATTTACAGCAGAAGATGCTGTAGAGTGGAATGAGAGAGGCGAGAAAGTCGTACTTGTACGTCTTGAGACTTCTCCGGAAGATATCACTGGTATGAAAGCATCTCAGGGTATCTTGACTGTTCGTGGTGGTATGACAAGCCACGCTGCCGTAGTTGCACGTGGTATGGGTACATGCTGTGTATCCGGTTGTGGTGATATCAACATGGATGAGGAAAACAAGAAATTCACATTGGCCGGCAAAGAGTACCATGAAGGAGATTATATCTCAATTGATGGTTCTACCGGTAACATCTACGATGGCGTTATCAAAACTGTTGATGCTACAATCGCAGGTGAGTTCGGCCGTGTTATGGAATGGGCTGACAAGTTCCGTACAATGAAAGTTCGTACAAATGCAGATACACCGGCAGATGCTAAGAAAGCTCGTGAGCTTGGTGCAGAAGGTATCGGACTTTGCCGTACAGAGCATATGTTCTTCGAGGAAGACAGAATTGCTGCTTTCCGTGAGATGATCTGCTCCGATACAGTAGAAGAGCGTGAGGCTGCTCTTGATAAGATTCTTCCATATCAGCAGGGAGACTTCAAAGCATTGTATGAAGCTTTGGAAGGAAATCCGGTTACCATCCGTTTCTTGGATCCACCTCTTCATGAGTTCGTTCCTACAGAGGAAGCTGATATTAAGAAATTGGCTGATGCACAGGGTAAATCCGTTGAGGATATCAAAGCAATCATCTCTTCCCTGCATGAGTTCAACCCAATGATGGGACATCGTGGATGTCGTCTTGCTGTAACTTATCCGGAAATCGCTAAGATGCAGACAAAGGCAGTTATCCGCGCTGCAATTGAAGTTCAGAAAGAGCATCCGGACTGGAATGTTAAACCTGAAATTATGATTCCATTGGTTGGCGAAGTAAAAGAGTTGAAATATGTTAAGAACTTCGTTGTTGAGACAGCAGATGCTGAAATCGCAGCAGCAGGTGTAAACCTTGAGTATGAGGTTGGTACTATGATCGAGATTCCTCGTGCAGCATTGACTGCTGACGAAATCGCTAAAGAGGCTGACTTCTTCTGCTTCGGAACAAACGATTTGACGCAGATGACATTTGGTTTCTCCCGTGATGATGCTGGTAAGTTCTTGGATGCATACTATGATGCTAAAATCTTCGAGAACGATCCATTTGCTAAACTTGACCAGGAAGGTGTTGGCAAGTTGATGGAAACAGCTCTGAAACTTGGAAAACCTGTAAACGAAAAACTTCACTGCGGTATTTGTGGTGAGCACGGTGGTGACCCATCTTCTGTTGAGTTCTGCAACAAGATTGGTCTTGACTATGTATCCTGCTCTCCATTCCGTGTACCGATTGCACGTTTGGCAGCAGCTCAGGCAGCAATCGCCCAGAAGTAATTGCGAATGAAATAAGTCAGGCACGTGGTGTCTAATGAATACGTTCTTTGTTAAGAGCAAGAATAAAAAAGTTTTTTTGCAGGTGCAGATTTTTCTGCACCTGTTTTTGTGAAAGATATGAAGTATCGGACAAGTGTATGTGTACAAGTTGTCGAAGACAAGATATCAGGAAAAGTACATAATTACAAGGAGAATGAGAAAATGAGAAACAAAACAGTGATTGCAGTGCTCTCAATGGTGATGATTTTTGTATTGGCAGCATGTGGCAAGACAAATGAATGGGTAGGAACATATGGGGGTACAAGTACTAGTGGACATAAAGTGGAAATTACAATTAATGATGATGGAACAGTACAGTATAAGAGGGGTAAGGATATAACTGCTGGAACTTGGACGGAAAAGGAACACAGTATCCTGCTTGACTTTAATGGAGAAGTATCATCTACATCGGAGCCTCTTATTGTAACTCTTTCAGCAGATAAAACTACGATAACGGTGGAATCTGATGACAGTAAATGGCATCCGGATTATTATCAAAGAAGATAAAGGATGTTACAATATAAAAATAACACAGGAGCACCCACTTTTTGAGTGGGTGTTTTCTTGTAGTGGGATATAATCTATTTAGAATTGAAATTAAACGGTATTGATTTTGCGTCCGTAATATATTGTATTCTGTATTAAGAGTGAATTATGTTTTGCGCTAGACAATATGAAAAAGGGGTGACAAAATATGAGAAATGATGATATTGAGAGTGTTATTGATATTTTAAAGGAACAAATTCCATTAAGTATGAAAGCACACGTAAAAAAGATTTATATATATGGTTCATGTGCAAGAGGAGATTTCACGGAAGATTCAGATATTGATGTCGCAATTTTAACAGATTGTGACAGGATAGAAGCGAAAAAATATGATGAATCTTTAATGAATATTGTTACGGATATTGCTATGAAAACAGATACAATTGTTGAGTATGTGTGCATTCCGGAAATTGAATTTTATCAGAAAAAATCATGGTATGCGTATTTTAGAAATATTGAAAGCGAAGGAAGGGTGATATATGGATAAAGAGACGTATAGAGTTTTAGCGAGTGTTCGAATGGAAAGAGCTATTGAATTAGTCGATGAAGCGCCAAAATGCAACCATACCCTTTATATAAAGCAAAAAGAGTTGCATGGATTTTGAGAAGACGCAACTGAAAACAACCCAAAAGAACAAAATTAATAGGAAGGGTTGCAATTGTTGTGTGATTTATGTGAAAAAAGGTGGATAATGAGATAAAAATGCAACTATCTAGGCAAAATCTGTACCGACCCCCAAATGTTAGACCAAAAATCTAACGATTGGAGGTCGATATTTT
>OGXI01000436.1_pt1 | contig 36836 bp, 21 predicted proteins | sample 1576221 | NCBI WGS metagenome assembly OGXI01 (sample SAMEA3541523, study PRJEB24748) | human gut metagenome | biome: human gut; feature: human-associated habitat; material: faeces | place: China | collected 2012
TGTTGTGTTTACGCTTTTTTTGCGGCGATTCTTGCGCAACAGTTGCGCAAAAACATCAGCAAAACTCTAACAAGTGCTTGGCGGTGTGTATAATAGTTGCCGAAAGCGCTTGTCATTGTGACGAATTCGACAAGTCAAAATTTTGCAATCTGCCAAAAAATCACTTGCTTGAATGTAGCCGTATTGAAATTTTCATCCCAAAGTATTATACTGTTCCTTATAAATAAAAGGGCACACAACAAACATACCGTGTCTTACTTTTCCCGACGCAAGCGCAAATGTTTGCACATCGGATTATATTCTCAAAAAAGACTGTAAATACAGCTCAGCTTGTGGAAAAAGTCCGTTTCCGTGCCAGATGTGCGCAGCGCATAAAATCGCGCCGAATGGCGCACGTTCCCCCGATATATCGTGAGAACACACATATACACATATATAGAAAAGGAGTCGAAGCAAATGACGAAAGCATTTTCTATCCTGCACCGTGCGGCGGCACTGCTTGTCGCCCTGTGCCTGCTGGTCGGTATGGCTCTGCCGGTTTATGCAGCTGAGGATGGGGCTTTATTTTTTGACGCAGGTTCGGAAACGATTCCGACCATTCCTTCCGCAAACACGTCAAGCGAGGGTGTAGAACCTGCGCAAGAACCTATTGTATCCGACTTGGAAACGATTCCGGATGAAGGAGATACCCCGCCCACTGCGAACGAGCCGGGAACAGAAGCGGGAGACACGGTAAATAATACAGCAGCGGTTCCGAACAATGACGGCAAAACCCAGGAAGCGGCAGAAAATCAGACTCCCGCCGCCGACAACGCCCCTGCGGCCGACAAGGACGCCACGGCCGACAAGGCCACCGCCGCCAATGCACAGGAAACCACGGCGGCAAAAACCAACACAGATCAAGATGTTCTTTTTGCTGACGGGGACAACCCCAACGAAGAAGATACTATGCCTGCGGATGATTCGCCTGACAACGATGACGCGAACACACCTGTTACGATAGCGGACACCAGTGTATCGACGGGCTTTATCCCGGCAACGGCAACCATTTATTTTGCGGTTGATAATACAATATTCCGAGATTCCTATCGGGTTCATTTGTATGCCCATAAGCTGGACGACAGCGGCTTGGACAAGGATATGGTTGACACTGGAACGACAACAACCGATGGTCGCAAGATATACAGCGTTACACTGAATCAGGCTGATTATTCAGCGGGTGGGTTTTATCGACTGATTTTCCAGTATTTTGATGGCACTGTTTTTAAAGATCAATTCTTTGCCTTTGGCGGAGAATCAGGCGATGACAACGGCAATGGTTTTAAAAAAGAAACAGCCATTAACAAAATTGCCGGGCAAATGTTTGACGGTAATAACGGCACTAACCGAGGCAATGCATTTAACCCCGCCCAATGGACGCGCGTGGAGTACTATTACAAGGATATGCCGCTTTACTTCAAAAATGCAAGCGGCACCGTGCTTACCAACGTAACCGCAACATTTTACAAGCTGGAAAACGGCGCCCTGGCACCAACCGACAGCCAAACGATCGGCACGGTGGATGCGGGCAAACTTGCCGCGCAGCAGATCCGGATCCCCAACAATCAGTCGCGGTTTGTGCAGTTTACTTGGAACAATGGCCAAAGTGCCCTGTATGATTTCACCACAGACTTCACCACATCCCCCTACGCGGACGCCCAGAAACTGGACTTAACAACCGCAAATTGCTATGCCTGCAATGGTACTGATGGCACTTGGGCAAGCGCGGGCGGTGATTTGCTTACCGCGGACAAAAAGATTTACTTTGATGCCACGCTGTCCGCGTACAGTTATGAGGGCGAAGGTTTACAGCAGTCCGCCATGGGCGACGGCGAAACCATGTACTGCTTCCTGACGGATTCAGAGAACCATGTCACTTCGAAGGAGATGACGTTGGTAACAGCCGCCCCCACCACTCCCGACCGCAAGCTGTGGTCTTGCGAGATTCCCGGCGATGGAAAAACTTACACCGCGGTGCAATTCTCCGCAACGGATAACCAAAACGCCCCCGCAAAAGACAACAAGACCAGAAAGTACAGCACGGCAGAAATCCCCCCAGCCCTGCAAGAACCCTGCTTCTTTGCCGACGACGGCGACCCGTCGGCCTACACGGGCGGCGAAGGTGTCAACCGTGACGGCTACTGGGGCGAGAAAGCCTCTGTCCGCGATGCCGAAAGCGGCAAAAATACCACCGTTGTGGACATTGATAACAGCGGCACTTTTACCCAACAAAAGGATACAAAGTATATCACCAGCACCCTGTACGATTACTACACCGACTACGAGCTGAATGGCCTGAACCGCGACACTTACTCGTGGGTGACCACATCTTCCCAGCGCGGGTACGTCACTTTTGAGCAGTTCAACCGCGCATTAAGCAGCGCTTACACTGCAAACGGCAATGTAAAATACCCGCTTTATACCGGGCATTTCCAAAAGTCAGGCTGGGGCGACCCCTTTGCAACCGTTGCCGCCGGTATGGGTCTATACGGCTGGGGCGCTGAGGGTAGTTCCAACTACAATATCTTTATGGCCGTGAATAACTCGGCCTTGGATGATAATGGTAATGGAAGCTCCGATTACAATCGCACCTTCCAGGGCCTTGTGGAAAGCAAGACCTCTGACGGCACGGCAAACGGTCTGCCGCTGTTAAGAACCAAGAATTCCAACACAAATGCGTCGGTTGACCCGCACTTTGACAAAGACTTCCTGCAAGGCAAAAACGCCTTTAACACCGTGCTGGGCAAGGTGTACGAGGATGTTTCCTTCCCGCTCAAGCAAAAAGCCGTTTTTGCGCAGGATCCGAACAATCCGTCCGATAACGACCCGGAGAGCAAAGCCGAATATTGGTACTATGACAGCAGCAAAAGCTCTCTGTATTTGAAGCAGAACCAAACCGACGGCAAGTATTATCTGGAATCCCCCAAAGGTGGTGACGGCAACCCCACCACGGACAGCAAATCACAAAACATTTCGTCACCAAACAATACCAATGGCACCTACGGCTTTTTCCCGTTTAACCAAACAGTCAGCACAGTCGGGGCATCCCAATACAACTACGGCTTTGGCGCCAAGCTGCAATTTGACTTTACGCTTACAGAGGACGGCAAGGTTGTTGTAGGAAAAGACACCAGCGGCAGGAACATTGAAGTTCCTATCAAGTTCTTCTTCTCCGGCGACGATGACGTGTGGGTCTACATTGACGGCGAGTTGATGCTGGATGTCGGCGGCGCGCACGGTAAAGCGTCCGGTCTGCTGGAATTTGGCGCGGACAGCACCGTAACCCCTTACGTCAGCTCCAACAAGAACACCGACTCAAATGATACCATGGTCTACAAGGGTTATGGGTCCGGCGAAACAACCAAAACCGTCAACTACAACGGCCAACCGATCACGTTCAATAAGAAGAGCACCACCAAAACCCTTAAAAAACAATCCACCCACACCCTGACCATGTTCTATATGGAGCGCGGCATGTGGGAGTCCAACATGGCGGTGGCGTTCAACTTCCCCGACCATAACGAATTGCAGGTCGAAAAGCAGGTCGATGTTTCGGATGTGAACCCGCTGTTCCAAGAAAGTTTTAAAAACCAGAAAATTTTCACCTTCAACATCCAAAATCTGGCCACCCACTACGAAGCAAAAGCAACTGATGAACCGGCAATCGAGACCTACAAACTTCCGGACACCGTATACAGTTCGGCCACGGGACTATTAAGCTATGAGTCGTCCCTGCCGGAGGGTGTAGGCACAGGCAGCGCCGTGCTGTGGTCATCGGATAAAAGTGACCCATCCAGCCTATACCGCGACCAGCGCCGCGGCACACTGACGTTGGACAGCGCCATAAATATAAGTCCGTACAGCTACCTGACCTTTGATGTCTATGTGCAGGGCAAACAGACCGATACCTGCGCCCTGAGCAACCTGTATGTGGAACTTTGGGACACAAGCGGCAAGCAAATGGGCTGCCTTGGCACCAAGGGGCTGCAAAGCAGCGATGTCTACGGCGCGGCGACCGCGCTGCACCCGGGAACGTGGTACACCGTGCGGCTGATGTTGAACTCCCTGCAAAAAGATAAGGATTTCAACAATCAGGTTACAAAAATAACGGTGGGCGATAACTATGCGTGCAGCATTTACCTGCGCAACTTTACATTCAGCAGTGCGCCGGCCATGCCGGAACAAAAAGGCTTTACCACCGCGCAGTACGACATCCCGGACTATAACTCTGCCAAAAGCGGTAAGCTGGAAAACGCGGCCTATGCGGTGTATTCCTCCAACTTTGGCAACGGCGACGTTGTGGATGAAAACGGCAACTTCCTGCTGCAGGCCGATGAGATCGTTACCTTTAATGACCAGTTCCGCCGCGGCAGCTACATAGCCCTGAAAGAGGAAATCGACACCGACCTGTACGAGCCAAGCTGGACAGTATACGAAAACGGCGTACCTGTTACAAGTGTAGGCGGCAATAGTGACTTTGTTACGGGCGGTGTTGGCCCGTTGCAAAACAGCGGCACCGCCCCGAACGATGGCCGAACGGAACAAGTGGTTGATAAAACCGTTGATGATCACAAAACCCTGAACGAGTACAAGGCGACGACCCAAAAGCCGGACACTGCGCTGGTTTTTCGCTCTTACAGCGACAAGGCCGCTGAGGACGAGCTGACCAAGCTGAAAGTGGTTTTCAACAACAAGGTCAAGACAGGCAAGCTGGTCATACGCAAGGTCCCCGCCGACGGCGAGGGCGAGCAACTGAAAGACAAGTGGTTTACCTTTACCGTCCGATTCGGCGATGTCGGCGGCCAAAGCCTCGGCGGCACAAACCTGGAGAAAGAGTACAAATGCCAGGTGCGACAACACGATGACGGGTACTACGGCGAGATCGAGATCGACAAAATCCCTGTCGGTACACGGTTTGTTGTGTCGGAAAAACCAACGGAGGGCACAAGCCTGAAAAAGGTGTCCATCGAGGGCGGCAAAGACTGCGCCACTACCGCGGACGGCATGGCGTACGGCGCCATTGTGGGGGACGATAAGAAAGCTGCAACGGCAACATTTGTCAACTCCGCCCGTGAACTGATTGACATAACGGTCAAAAAAGAGTGGAAAAAGCAGGACAAGACGGACATTCCGCAAGACGAGCTGCCCAAAGCCATTTACCTGCGACTGCAGCGCACCGAAACACCGAAGCAAGAAAACACCTGGCAGACGGTTCCGGGGTATGAAAAAGTAGAGCTGAAGAAACCCACAGATTACAATGGCTGGGTCACACAGTTTACCGGGTTGGACAAGTACGATGCAAACAAGGCGGAGAATGACCGTATCCTTTACTCCTACCGCGTACTGGAAAGCGCGACGGGAGATGATAACGACTGGCACGGCGGAGTGGCTGACGATGTGATTGAGATTGACGGCAAGAAATACACGATTCTCAATAACACAGTACAAGTTGAAGAGAACAGTGCATCCCCCTTGGCACTGAACTTGACCAACACGCAGCAAGACCCGAAGTTTACGCTGGACATCACCAAAGCGGATGCGGAAAACGGTTCAACGCCTTTGAAGGACGTTGAGTTTACGCTGGAACAGCTGGACGAGAACAACAACGTGGTTGCGGGTTCTGCAAAGTATGGTATTACCAATAACCTAGGCAAGCTGATGAGTAAGGGCGAGGATGGAAAGCCCACCGACGCTTCGGCATTTACGGGCTTGGAGGCTGGTAAATACCGCTTGACGGAGACGAAGGCGGCGGAAAACTACAACCTGCTGTCGGCGCCGATTTTGGTGACATTTACTACGGACGGAACCTGTACGCTGAACGGCAGCACGATTGAGGTTTCGACCAAGGGGAACAAACCAACCGAGTTTACCAAAAACGAGGATGGCAGCTACACGCTGGCCTTGACTGTTTTGAATCGGAAGACACCTGCGCTGCCGCATACGGGTGCGGATGCGCCTAGCTTGTGGCTGCTGATCGGGCTGCCGCTGGCAGTGGCGGGGTTGTTGATACTGGTATTCCGTTACAACAAGAAAGGGGGACGGACGCGTTAATTGTTCCCCAATACAAACCATAAACACAAACCATAAACAAATGAAGAGAGGTAAAGTCATGAAAAAGAAAAGCAGATTCTTGACAGGCCTGTTAAGCGCCGTCATGGCCCTCAGCCTGTGCGCCATGCCAGCAATGGCAGCGAATGACGGTGGAGCAACAACGCCACCACAGGATGTTTGGACGCAGGATACCGGTTCCATTACGATTCATAAGTATGAGTACAATGGCCAGGTAAAGCCGAACAGCACTGGTGAAGAGAACGATGTAGATAAACTCCCCGAGGGTGCTACAGCATTGAAGGGTGCAACGTTCAGCATTTATCAGGTTATGGACCGTGCCGCGCTCCGAAATTACTATGACGGTACGGATGGCCAAACAAAGGTTACAGTCGATACATACCTGAACGAAACCGAGGATGCGATTAAACCTGATCAGAGCTATTCCAAGGTGTTCGCTACAGATACGACTGGCGAAAACGGCATTGCCAGTTTTACCGAGCTCCCGCTTGGTTTGTATGTAGTTGTTGAGACCGGTACCCCGGATAAGGTTACAAGCCCGGTGAAGCCGTTCCTGGTATCGGTTCCTATGACGAAAGCAAGCAGTCTCAACGAATGGCTGTACGATATCCATGTTTATCCGAAAAATGGAACAACTTATGGCGAAGTGAAGATTGTTAAAACCGGACGTGTTGGCAATGGTACGGAAAACAAACTCAGTGGTGTAACCTTCACGCTGGAAAAGTGGGATGCGACTGCCAAGGAGTGGAAATCTGTAACAGCCAGTGATAAGGATGGCAAAGCGTTCAATCTGACAACCGATACAAACGGTGAAATTTCCGTAAGCGGCCTGTCTCAGGGCAAGTATCGCTTTATCGAGCAGTCGATTAAAGAAAATAACACCTACATTATTGACCAGACCCCCATTGAATTCGAAGTAACCAAGGAAGGCAAAATCAAGTACAAGGACAAAGAATCCGCAGGGGTTTCTATTCCTGTTATCAATGAAAGCCCGGATGTTGAAAAGAATGTAATTAAAGGCGATGAGGTCAAGACCGATACGGATTACAGCATTGGCGACAAGGTTCCTTACCAGATCACGGTAACGGTTCCGAAGAACATTGCCAAGCTGACGACCTTTACCGTAAGCGATACGCCCAATAATTTGAAGTATAATAATGATGCGGTATTGACATGCAATGATGCTGCTGTGGATGCGAACGTATATACCATCGCTACCGAGGGCGAGGGTGTTCCTGAAAATGGATTTAAAATTACATTTAAGCCTGCTGAAATGACAGAGTATGCCGGCCAAAAGATTATTATCAACTACACTGCAACTTTGCTGAGCACTGCTGACCAGACGATCGCAGGCAACCGGAATGACGTTTCTCTCGTTTATGGCAGCAAAATTGGTGTAGACGGCAAGGAAGGTGGACAGAAAGAAATCCATGATAGTACCTTTGTTTACACTTTCAAAGTAAAAGTGCATAAAATTGCAGACGATACCAATGAGGGACTTGAGAACGTAGAGTTTGACCTGTACAAAAAAGATGAGAACGGCAAAGTAACTGGCGCTGATGCAAAAGCTTTGGGCCTGGATCCCAATGAAAAGTGGACCAAGGTCAATGAAGCGCCGCTGAAAACTAATAAGGAAGGCTATGTGGAACAGGGCGGCCTGGCAAACGGTGAGTATTACCTGGTTGAAACCAAGACTGCCTCTGGTTATAACCTGCTGAAAGCTCCTGTCAAAGTTACCTTGAGCATTCAGGAAACGACGACATGGACTGATACGTACATTTATGATGAGAGCGGCAACATGCTGAAGCATACGGTTGATAAGAAAACCACTACTTTTAAGGATGGTGATGAGGTTAGTGATGGTGTGCACACGATTACCGTTGTCAACCGCAAGGGCTTCGACCTGCCCACCACCGGTGGTTTCGGCACCCTGCTGTTCAGCGGCATTGGCGCACTGCTGGTTGTCGGCGGTGTCGGCGTGCTGATGAGCACCAAAAAGAAGAAGGGCAATGGCTGATTGACACCCCTCTTTTAGCAAACAAAACAAATCAAACCATACACCAAAAGGGGAAGGGCCGGTTCCGGCTCTTCCCCTATGGTGGGTTTTGAAAGGATTTTTGCCATGGATACCTCCACCAGACTGAAATTGGGCTTTGCTGCGCTGATGATCCTGTCGGGCATCGGCGTGGCGTCCTACCCGGTCATCAGCAACATGGTGGCCCAGCGCCACGCCAGTACGGCTATCCAGAATTACGACGAGACCGTGCATAGCATGGACACTGAAAAGCTGGACGCCGCCAAGGAAGCCGCCCGCCGCTACAACCAGCAGCTGGGCAACGCGCTGGACCGCGATGCCGCCGGCGAAGCCGAGGACACCGGCACCAGCTACGTGGACCTGATCGACGTGGGGGAAAGCCTTGGCTACATTACCATCCCGAAAATCGACGTCAACCTGCCCATTTACGAGGGCACCAGCGACGACGTCCTGCTGAAAGGCGTCGGCCATCTGGAAGGCTCCAGCTACCCGCTGGGCGGAGAAAGCACCCACAGCGTGCTGACCGGGCATCGCGGCCTGGCCGAGGCTGTGCTGTTTACCGACCTGGACAAATTACAAGAGGGCGACAAATTTTACCTGCACATCATGGACGAGGTGCTGGCCTACCAGGTCGACCAGGTCAAGGTCGTTCTGCCCGAGGAGACCGATGACCTTACGATCGTGCAGGGGCAGGACTACTGCACCCTGGTGACCTGCACGCCCTACGCCATAAATACCCACCGCATGCTTGTGCGCGGCACCCGCGTGCCGTATAATGGAGAGGAAGAAACCGGCGATACCCCGCAGGTCGTGCAATATCAGGCCCTGCACACCGGCACGGTGGTCAAGCGCATCGTGGATGCCTGGCCGTGGATCTCGGTGACCGGCAGCGTGATTATTGGCGGCGAAGCACTGCTGCTGCTTCTGCTGCTGCATCGCTGCAAAAAACGGGAGGAGGACGACTAAATGCGGCGTCTGCTTGTAAAAATCGGCGCGTGGCTGGCCATTCTGCTGGGCCTTGCCATGATGCTGCAGCCCACCGCCGCTGATTGGCTGACCCGCCAGCGCAACAGCAAAACGGCACAGCAGTTTGCCGCCCGCACTTCCGCCGATGCCCCCCCGCAGACCGATGCTGCCGCGGAACCTGAACGCGCTTACCCTGAGCTGTACGCCGCCATGCAGGCCTATAACGAGGCGATTTTTGCCGACGGCCAAAGCGGCCTGACCGATGCCTTCGCCTACGAAAACCCGCCGCTGGATCTGACCAATTACGGCTATGACGAGGAGGTCCTCGCCATGCTGTGGATCCCGCGGCTGGATCTGGAACTGCCCGTTTACCTGGGCGCCAGCCGGGAGAATATGGCCAAGGGCGCGGCGCTGCTGGGGCAGACCTCGATGCCGCTGGGCGGCGAAAACACCAACACCGTGCTGGCCGCCCACCGCGGCTATTATGGCGCGGAAATGCTGCGCAACGTGCAGCAGATCCAAGTGGGGGACAAGATCCAGCTGACCACCCCGTGGGACACTTTAATTTACCGCGTGGCAGAGCTGAAAATTATCGACCCTGCGGATATTTCCTCGGTACTGATCCAGCCGGGGCGGGATCTGCTGACGCTTTCCACTTGCCACCCCTACACCCAGAATTACCAGCGCTACCTTGTGATAGCCGAACGCGACCCCGATGCCGCCGTGACCGATAAGGACACCGACCTGCAGGAAAGCGAGGCCACCTGGGATGCCTCGCCCCGGCAGGTGACGATGGAAACAGACGGTACAACGTCTATCGCTGAGGTGGAACCCCAAAGCATCACCCCGCTGCCGCAGGAGGGCAGCACAGAATCCGAAGGCAGCGCGGTCTCCAACCTGATGATCTGGCTGGAAAACAACGCCCTTTGGGCCGGGTTCGTCTTTATTGCCGCCTGTGTCGGCGTGCTGGCAATCTGGCAAAAACACCGGGAGGAATGACCATGCAATACAACCAAAAGGCCGTTGACGTAGCGGCGGAAGTTTCCAAAGCCGTGTTTGGCAAGCCGCAGACCATCCGCACCATCTGGATGGCCATGCTGGCGGGCGGCCATGTGCTGATCGAGGACATCCCCGGTGTGGGCAAAACGACGCTGGCGCTGGCCTTTGCCCGCGCGCTGGAGCTGAACGAGAGCCGCGTGCAGTTTACCCCGGACGTGCTGCCCTCGGACATTGTGGGCTTTACCGTGTTCCAGAAGGAGACCGGGCGGCTGGTGTACCACCCCGGCAGCGTGATGTGCAACCTGTTTTTGGGTGATGAGATCAACCGTACCTCGAGCCGTACCCAATCGGCGCTGCTGGAGGTCATGGAAGAAGGCAACGTGACGGTGGACGGCGTGACCCACCCCGTGCCCGCGCCCTTTACCGTTATTGCCACCGAAAACCCCGTGGGCGCTGCCGGTACCCAGATGCTGCCGCAGTCCCAGTTGGACCGTTTTACCGTGTGCGTTGTCATGGGCTACCCGGACACCGAGGCTGAGATGCAGATGCTGGCGGGCCGCGGCCAGCGCACCCTGCTGGAACAGGTGCACCCCGTGGCCAACCAGGCCGACCTGCTGGCCATGCAAAAAGAGGTGGCAGGAGTGTTTATCCATGAGCTGATGTATCGCTATATCGTGGATCTGGCACAGGCCAGCCGTAAGGACCCGCGTCTGGCGCTGGGGCTCAGCCCCCGTGCGTCGCTGGCGCTGGCCGGCATGGCACGGGCAGCGGCCTACCTGGCCGGGCGGGATTTTGTAGCCCCGCAGGATGTGACCGCCGTGTTTGCCGATGTGGCCCGCCACCGTCTGGTGCTGGCTGACCAGGCCAAGGCGGGCGGCGAGACGGTGGATGTGGTCATCGACGATCTGCTGCGCACCGTGCCGCGTCCCCGCCCGGAAAAGGCCGACCGCCATGGCAGGTAAACTGTGCTGGGCGCTGGGCCTGGTGCTGCTGTTTGCCGCTGCGGTGCTGACGCAGGCCCCGCTGGCTGTGGGGCTGCTGGGATTTTTCCTGCTGCTGACCCTGCTGCTGGTGCTGGAAGTGCGGTACTTGCGCGGCAAGGTGGAGGCCGAACTGATCGTGCCCGACCAGCCTGCCGTGCAGGGCCGGCCCTTTGTGCTGACCGTACGGCTGACCAACCACAGCCTGCTGCCCATCCCCCAATTGCTGACACTGGTGCAGGCCACCGATGAATGGGGCGGCAATACCATAACTTTACGCTGCAGCGGCATGTTGGGCAGCAAGGCCCGCGCTGAGCAGCGGTTGACGCTGCAGGCCAACAAAAGCGGCGTGTGGCAATTACGGCTGCAAAGTGTGACGCTGTGGGACCATCTGGGGCTGTTCAAAGCCCAATGCGGCCTGCCGCAGACCGCACAAAGCCTGTGCGTGCTGCCCCAAAGTGCCCGCCTGGGCAGCGACACCCAGCCCGACCCTGACGCCGACGGCATGCAGGAGAGCGACCGCAGTGTGCTGGGCGGCAACTACGATGTGCGAGAGTACCGCGAAGGGGACTCGCTGAAACAAGTCCACTGGAAGTTGAGTGCCAAGCTGAACCGGCTGTTGATCCGTGAACCGCTGGCCGCCGGTACGATGGCGGGGCAGGGGAGCGGTGACGGCCCCGGCGAGGGTGAGGGTGACATGTGGGGGGATTTCCCCGCCGAAGCCGCCCTGCACCGGGAAGCACCGCCCACCAAGAAAAAAGCAGTGGCGCTTTCCAAACGCGGCGGCACCGATGCCGACAGCGGCCTGGTGTTTCTGGACCGTGTGCTCATCAGCCCCGCCGTACCCGCGCGGGATACCCTGTGGCTGGTGGTGGACCTCTGCCTGCTGCTGGCGCTGGCCTTTGGGCTGGTGTCCGCCGCCGTGACGGCCTTTGCCGTGCACCCGCCCGTTTGGGTGTGGCTGGCGCTGGCCGCGTGGTGTGCCGGGTGGTGCCTGTTTGGACGGCTGCCCCGGCGTGTGCAGCGGTTGGGCCTGCTGGCTGGCAGCCTTGTCTATTTGGTGGGGCTGTTTTTGTGCCAACGCAGCTTTTTGGCCGGGGCACGCCAGTTTGGCGCTGCCGTGGCCGCAAGCTTAAATGAACGTTTTAACGCAAATCTGCCCGCCACGGCGGGCGGCACCCCGGCCCAGCTGGGGGTGTTTCTGGCGCTGGCCGCCCTGCCTTTGGCGGGCCTGCTGGCGCTGGCTGCGCTGCGCCGGGCCGACATTTTGCTGTTGAATCTGCTGCTGCTGCCGGCGGCGGTGTTCCTGTTGCTGGCGGGCAGCAACGTCTCCACGCCCTGCTGGCTGCTGCTGGCCGTGGGCTGGCTGGGGGCGCTGGCAGGCTCCCGCGCCGTGCGCCGCCGTGCCCTGTGGGGGGCGGCGGAGTCAGAAACCTGCCGCCGCAATCAGGCACAGCACAGGGCCATCCAAAAAGGCTCGGCGGCGGCCACTGTGCTGGTATGCGCTGTGCTGTTGATGCCCGCCTTTGTGCTGCGGCCTGTGGTAGGTTTGCCCTTGCAGGCATTGCAGCCCGCGGCCCAGGTGATGGAATCGGCGGCCATAAGCGCCGCTGTGACCTGGCTGCCCCGCGTCAGCGGCGGGCGGCTGAACCTGCATGTAGAAGCTGCCGCCGGCGGTGTGGCCGATGGTGCCTTAGCCCAGGGCGGCGGCTTGCAGCTGCGCGGGGTCGAGGACCTGGCCCTGACCGCCAATGACCAGCCTGAGGAAACCGTCTACCTGCGGGGGTTTATCGGTGGCAGCTACGACGGCACCGCCTGGCTGGCCCCCGATGCAAACGCCTTTGACAGCGCCGCCATGAACTGGAAGACTGAGGACGACGCCCGCCTGACGATTGCCAGCCTGCCGTTTTTGCGTGCCGCCTACGATGGCGCCGCCGAGCCGCAATCCCTTACGGTGGAGCGGCTGAACGCAGGGGACGCCTACACCTACGCCCCATACAACGCCTACTGGAACGACTACTACACCCTAAACGGCGACGGCGCGGCGGACGGCCAGACCGCACAGGACGATGTGTTTTTGTATTATCCGCGCAGCATCGCCAAAGAACTGTTGGCCACCCGCGCCGAGGGTGACCCCAGCGTGCTGGACCGCATGGAGAGCTCCTACGCGGCCTACGCCAACAGCCACTACACCGCCGTGCCCGATGGCTACGACGACTTGCAGGCCCAGTGCGAAACGGCTGCCAAAGAGCAAAAGCTGACCGACCCGGACGACATCACAGCCTACATCCGCACCTGGCTGAACACCAACTGCCGGTATGACACCAACGCCGCCCAGGCACTGGACGGCACCGACCCGATCCGCTACTTTTTGTACGAGTCCAAGTCCGGCTACAGCGTGCAGTTTGCCTCGGCGGCCACGCTGATGTTCCGCATGTTCGGCCTGCCCGCCCGCTATGTGGTAGGGTATGCTGCGCCGCAAAGCTTGTTCACCCAGCAGGCGGACGGCAGCTGGCACGCCGTTTTGCAGGACGATAATGCCCATGCCTGGGCCGAAGTCTACATCGACGGCCAGGGCTGGACCCCCATGGAGATGACCCCCGGTGTGCTGGTAACAGCTGAAAAGGCCGACTACAAGAGCAGCCTGCCGGAGACCACCCCTGCCGAGAGTGGGGCAGCAGCCAACACCGACAGCGCCGATACCCGGCAGGACTTGCAGCTTTCCACCGCCCCGCGCCGTGCCCTGTGGCTGCTGGCCGTGCCGGTGGTGATGCTGGCTGCAGCTACAGCTGCTTTTATCCTGCACCGCCGCCGTGTGCTGGGGCTGGATACCCGCCGCCCCTGTGCAGAGCGGGTGCTGGCGATCTTTGCTGCAATCTATGCGCAACTGGTGCGCCGCGGCCTGCCTGCAGGTACATCCTCGGACGAGCGGGCGTTCCCCAAGTTTTTGCTGAAAGAGGTACATGAGCTTTCGGGCAGGGAAATCGAGGCGATGGTATCGCTTGCGCAGCGTGCCGCCTTTGCCGCCGATACCCTGACCGAAGAAGACGTAGCCGCTATGCGCGGCTGGTACAACCGCATCAAAAACAACAAAAAGACATAATTCCACATAAAAATTGCGAAAAAATTGCGAAATTTTTTCCCAAAACACCCCAAAACCGTTGAAACCTACGCACTGCGTATGGTATACTAACCTAAACACCATTGAACAAGGAGTCGATTCTGAAATGCCGCGTCGCAAAAAATCGGATGAAGGCATTATGGATATCACCCGCATGGCAGAGGATCTGGGCGTATCAAAAACGACGGTATCCCGTGCTTTGTCCGGCAATGGCCGTGTAAGCGAAGCAACCCGCCAGCGTGTGGTGGACTATGCCCGTGAGAAAAATTATGTCCCGAACATGATGGCGAAAAGCCTCGTCACCAAAAAGTCGTATAATGTTGCGCTGGTGTTTTCGCGCCAGTTTTCTAACTTCGAGGGTCAATTCCTGCGCAAAACTATCACCGCCGTCTGCGATGTGATGGCCCGCAACGATTACGATGTGCTGCTGGCCATGGTGGGTGAGCAGGAGGCCCAGCCTGTGCAGCGCCTGCTGGTCAACCACAAGATCGATGGCGTCATCCTGGCCCGCTCGCTGGAGCGTGACCCCCTGATCCCGTTGCTGCAGCAAAGCAAACTGCCCTTTATCGCCATCGGCCGCCCGGCCGACCCCACGGTGCTTTACGTCGACCACGACCAGGTGGGCGGCTGCCGTGAGATGACCAACCTGCTGCTGATGAAAGGTCTGCACCGCATCGCCCTGTTGGGCGGCTCCATGCTGTACACCGTCAATCAGACCCGTCTCGAGGGCTTCCGCCAGGCGCACGAGCACAGCCGTTGTAAGATCGATGAAACCCTGCTTTTTTTGGAGTTGGAGACCGACGATCTGCGCATCGACGCCATCCAACAGGCTGTGGCACGCAAGGCAGACTGCCTGCTATGCATGGACGACCACGTGGCCATGCTGGCACTGAACACCGTGCGCCAGATGGGCCTGAAAGTGCCCAATGACATCCGTATTGCTTCGCTGTATGATGGCGAGGCCCTGCTGGATTGCACGCCGCAGATCACGGCGGTGTCTTTCGACCCCGAACTGCTGGGCAAACGCGCCGCACAGCAATTGTTGGCCGTCACCCGCCGCCAGCCCGTCGAGACCGGCGCCCTGCTTGGCTACCAGGTGGGCCTGCGCACCTCGACACAGACCTGATTTTGCCCCCATTATTCAATAATAAACAAAGCCGCCCGGCCTGAAATTCTCTTCAGGCCGGGCGGCATTTTCTATGGATGCCTAAATTTATTCAGCGTTGTTCAGATAAATACGTGCCTCATACGGGCGGAAATGTGCCGCATCCGCGGGGGTGTCATAGTTGCCCAGCAGCAGGGTATCCAACGGCAAGGGAGCCACTGCGTCGGCGGGCAGGGTGAGCGGCTCCTCGTAGAAATTACACAGCACGGTCATCACCTGGTCACCCAGGCAGCGCTGGTAGGCAAACAGAGCCGGGTGGTCTGCAAACAGCAGGGTAAAGTCGCCCTCACTGAAAATGGGATACTGTTTGCGCAGACGGATGAGCGCCTGGTAATAGCGGAACACCGAGCCGGCATCCGCCACCTCGTCCGCCGCATTGATGGCGGTATAGTTGGGGTTCACCTGCAGCCAGGGCGTGCCATCGGTAAAGCCCGCGTTGGTGGTGGCGTCCCACTGCATGGGGGTGCGGGCGTTGTCGCGGCTCTTGGCGTGGAGAGAGCGCAGGATATCTGCCTCGCTGTACCCGGCCTGGGTACGCTCGCGGTACATGTTCAGCGTTTCAATGTCGCGGTAGTCGTCGATGGTGGGGAAGGCGACGTTCGTCATGCCCAACTCCTCGCCCTGGTAGATGTAGGGCGTGCCCTGCATGCCGTGCAGCAGGGTGGCCAGCATCTTGGCGGATTCCTGCCGGTAAGCGCCATCGTTGCCCCAGCGGGAGACGATGCGCGGCAGGTCGTGGTTGTTCCAGAACAGGCTGTTCCAGCCTTTGCCGTGCAGGCCCACCTGCCACTTGGTCAGCACCTCTTTCAGCGCCGAAAGCTGCAGCGGAGCCAAGTCCCACTTCGCCTTGCCGGGGATCTGGTCCAGGCCGATGTGCTCAAACTGGAACACCATCGAGAATTCCTTGCCCCGCGGGTCGCTGAAGATGGGGGCGTTCTGCACATTGGCGCCCCAGGCCTCACCCACGGTCACCAGATCGGTGCTGCCAAAGGTGTTGGCGTTCAACTCCCGGATATAGGCATGCAGCATCGGGCCGTTGGAGGTAATTCCCAGGTCCGGGTCCTTGGCGATCTGGTCGATGACATCCAGCCGGAACCCACCTACGCCCTTGTCCATCCAAAAGCGGATAGCCTTGTACAACTCCTGCCGCAGGGCGGGGTTGTCCCAGTTCAGGTCAGGCTGTTTGATGGAAAACTGGTGGAAATAATGCTGCCCCACCTCGGGCACCCAGGTCCAGGCCGAGCCGCCAAAGGTGGCCCGCATCTTGTTGGGCGGCGTGCCCTCCACGCCGTCGCGCCAGACGTAATAGTCGTGGTAGGGGTTGTCTCGGCTCTTTTTTGCCTCCTGGAACCAGCGGTGCTCGTCCGAGGAGTGGTTCAGCACCAGATCCATGATGATGCGGATGTGGTGTTTTTTGGCTTCGGTGATGAGGTTGTCCATGTCGGCCAGCGTGCCGAACATGGGGTCAATATCGCAGTAGTCGGAAATGTCGTAGCCGTTGTCATCCTGCGGGCTGCGGTAGACGGGGCTGAGCCAGATGGCGTCGATGCCCAAGCTCTCCAGATAGCCAAGCCGCTGGATGATACCGGCCAGGTCGCCAATGCCGTCGCCGTTGCTGTCCTGAAAGCTGCGGGGATAGATCTGGTAGATCACAGCGTTTTTCCACCAGGGCTGCGGGTTTGCCATAGTTTTTCTCCTTATTGGTACCTTAGATAAATGTCGGAATTTGAAATCGTTTGCGCCGTTACAATCATAACCGAATCAAACCCAATTTGCAAGATGCCGGGGCTGCTGATGCCCTACGATTTTTGCGGGGTGGAAGATGTAAATTTTGTATCTTCTGCAAAATACGTCACGCGCCCCTCGTTATAGTAAGCAGAGATTACCAATAACTGGGAGGCAACGACCATGAAAATACTGCTTACGACCGATACCTGGGTTCCTACCATAAACGGCGTTGTAACGTCCACTGCCACCCTGCGCGCCGCACTGACGGCCCAGGGGCACGAGGTGCGGGTGCTGACCCTTTCCGGCGACAGCCATACCTATACAAAGGACGGTGTGACCAGCCTCGGCTCACTAGATGCCGGGCTGGTCTACCCAGGGCCCGGATGCGCGCCCCGGCATTGAATCGTGCCATCCGTGATCTGATCGACTGGCACCCGGATGTTGTCCACTCTCAGTGCGAGTTCAGCACTTTTGCCCCGGCACGCCGGATTGCGCACGCTGCGGGCGCACCGCTTATCCACACCTATCACACAGTGTACGAGGATTACACCCACTACTTTTCCCCCAGCCGTAGCATGGGGCGCAAGATGGCGGCGCTGTTCACCCGCATGATCTGCGCCGACTGCGACGCAGTCATCGCACCCACGCCCAAGATCAGCCGCCTGTTGGCGGGCTACGGCGTGCACTGCCCGGTGCGTATCATCCCCACGGGGCTGGACCTGCAGCGCTTTGCTGTGCCCCGGGATGATGCCCTGCGCAACCGCCTGGGCCTGCCGCCGAAAGAGGCAAACAAGACGGTCCTGCTCAGCCTGGGACGGCTGGCCAAGGAAAAAAACACAACAGAACTTGTCGATTCTATGCAGAATTTGCCGGACGCCGTTCTGCTCATCGTCGGCGAAGGCCCAGAGCGCGCCGTGCTGGAACAGCAGGCGCAAAGCCTCGGCGTGGCTGACCGCGTGATTTTCGTAGGGGCCGTCCCGCCTGCCGAGGTGCCCCGCTACTACGCGCTGGGGGATGTATTTGTCAGTGCCTCCACCAGCGAGGCCCAGGGCTTGACCTACATCGAGGCTATGGCCGCAGGATTGCCGCTGCTTTGCCATGCGGACCCCTGTCTGGACGCGCTGGTGCGGGAAGGGGAGACCGGCTGGGCCTACCACACGCCTGCCGAGCTGGCTGCCCGTGCCGCTGCTCTGCCCAAAGGTCACCAACTGGCTGCCATGAGGCAAAACGCCCGCCGCGCCGTGCAGCCTTACACGAAGGAACAGTTTGGTCTTAGCGTAGTGCAGCTTTACGCGGCGGCGCTGGGCCGTAAACACGCCGCCCGCAGTGCGGCAGGGGGGAATGTGGCATGATCAAAAAAATCAACCAGGCAGCGTCTATCCTGGGGCTGGTGCTCTGCGCCGTGCTGGCATATGTCTTTTGGAAAGCCGGGCTGTTTGACTCCAAAGAAGCGCTGACCAGCTGCATCAGCCGGTTCGGCTGGGCAGGTCCGGCGGTGTTCATCACATTCCAGGCCGTGCAGGTGGTCATCCCCATCCTGCCCGGCGGGCTGGGGTGTCTGGCCGGGGTCATCCTGTTCGGCGTGTGGAAAGGCTTCTGGTACAACTATATCGGCATCTGCGCCGGGTCGCTGGCGGCGTTTGCCATCGCCCGCGCCTGCGGCCGCCCGCTGCTGGAAAGCGTTTTCCCCGCCAAGATGATTGAAAAATATGACCGCTGGATGGGCAGTGGCAGCCGGTTTGCCAAGTGGTTCGCATTCCTTATTTTCATCCCGGTTGCGCCGGATGATTATCTCTGCTTTCTTGCAGGCACCACGCGCATCGGCTGGCGGCTGTACGCGGCCATCATCCTGCTGTGCAAACCGGCGTCCATTGCGCTGTACAGCCTGGGCTTGACCGTGGTTGCGCAAAATTTGCTGGGTCTTTGGAGGTGAACGCCATGCGCACCGTACATATTTACAGCGGCTCGCTGGCGCTGGTCAGCAAAAGCGGGGTAGGGCAGGCAGCCAAACACCAGCGGGCGGCGCTGGAAAGCGTCGGCGTACACGTCGTCACCGATTGGGACTGTCGTGCCGAGGTGGTACACATCAACACCGTGCTGCCGGTATCACTTTGGGCGGCACGCCATGCCCGCCGCCGGGGGCAAAAGGTTATCTGGTACGGCCATTCTACCGAGAAGGACTTCCGCAACTCCTTCACCGGCTCCAATTTGCTGGCGCCGCTTTTCAAACAATGGCTGCGGCTGTGCTATAACCAGGCGGACCTCATCATTACACCCACGCCCTACTCAGCCAAAGAACTGGCAGGTTACCGTTTGCGTCCGACCATCGTGCCGCTTTCCAACGGCGTGGATACCCGGTTTTTTACCCCCAACCCCGCCAGCCGGTCCATCCTGCGGGAAAAGTACCGCCTGGCGGCGGATAAACCCGTGGTCATCAGCGTAGGGCATTATATGCAGCGCAAAGGGATACTGGATTTTATTGCGCTGGCTCGCAAAATGCCGCAGGTGCAGTTTTTGTGGTTCGGCTACACCGACCCGCACCTTGTGCCGCATAACGTCAAAGCCGCCATGGCGGATGCACCGGAAAACCTTCGGTTTCCGGGCTTTCTCTCCCAGGCAGAGCTGCGCACGGCCTACTGCGGGGCGGACGCCTTTTTGTTTTGCAGCTATGAGGAGACAGAGGGCATCGTGATATTAGAAGCCCTGGCCTGCGCAACGCCTACGCTGGTACGGGACATCCCGGCCTATCGCGGTTGGTTACGGGACAGCGTAAACGTCCACACCTACCGCACCACGCAGGACCTGCCCACCCGCTTGCAGGCACTTTTGCAGCACAAACTCCCCGATACTGCCGCAGCCGCCCGCCAAACCGCAGAGGAACGGGCACTACCCCGTATTGGAGCACAATTATTGGAATTATATAAAACATTATAGATCCTTTTTCCGCCCCGGAACAGCATCGATCTCGGCTGCTCCGGGGTTTTGTACCTGTCGAAACCTGCCGCACGCGCAACTTGCGCAATGGTCTATGACATAAAATGCGCAAATGTGGAGTAAATGTGCACAATTGTGGCGCGCCAGTTTCATAACAACTTACAAACTTGGGCAATATCGACAAAAACGGGTTGATTTTTGAAAAGACGCCATGTATAATATAGGCAATCCGAACGGAAAATGTATTCGAATTGCGCAAACGAATTCACTCACTTGGATCTAACTTGTTTTCTTAATTGAAGGAGGAAAACGACCATGAATGCAAAAAAGACCCTTTCTTTGAGCCTGGCCTCCGCCATGGCCCTCGGCCTGTTGGCAGGCTGCGGCAGCAGCGCTTCTTCCACCGCTGCTTCCACTGCTGACAGCACCGCATCCGCTGCTGACTCCACCTCTACCGCTGCTACTGCTGATGCAGCCGGCAAGGTCTACTACCTGAACTTCAAGCCCGAGCAGGATGAAGCCTGGCAGGACCTGGCCGCCAAGTACACCGAGGAGACCGGCGTTCCCGTCACCGTCGTGACCGCTGCTTCCGGCCAGTACGAGACCACCCTGATGAGCGAGATGGCCAAGAGCGATGCGCCCACTCTGTTCCAGGTCAACGGCCCTGTCGGCCTGGCCAGCTGGAAGGACTACTGCTACGACCTGTCCGGCTCCAAGATCGCCGGTGAGCTGACCAGCGATTCCTACGCCCTGAAGGACGGCGACGCCACCCTGGGCATCGGCTACGTTATCGAGAGCTACGGTCTGATCACCAACAAGACCCTGCTGGAAAAGGCTGGTTACAGCGTGGACGACATCAAGAGCTTTGCCGACCTGAAGAAGGTTGCCGAGGACATCACAGCCCGCAAGGACGAGCTTGGCTTCGCTGCATTCACCTCCGCCGGCATGGATGGTTCTTCTGACTGGCGCTTCAAGACCCACTTGGCCAACCTGCCCATCTACTTCGAGTATCAGGCAGACGGCATCAATAACACCGACGCCATCAAGGGCACCTACCTCGACAACTACAAAGACATCTTTGATCTGTACATCAACAACTCCACCTGCGATCCCGCTGAGCTGGCTGGCAAGACCGGCGACGACAGCCGCAACGAGTTCCTGAACAACGAGGCCGTCTTCTTCCAGAATGGTTCTTGGGAGTACAACAACCTGGTCGGCGATGGCAAGCCCTTCACCGATGACGACCTGACCATGATGCCCATCTACGTTGGCGTCGGCGACGAAGCCAACCAGGGCCTGTGCACCGGCACCGAGAACTACTGGTGCGTCAACAAGGAAGCCAGCGAGGACGACATCAACGCTACTCTGGACTTCATCTACTGGTGTGTTTCTTCTGACGAAGGCACCAAGGCTATGGCCGACGACATGGGCTTTGTTATCCCCTTCAAGGCCGCTGCTGAGTCCCCGAACCTCTTCGTCAAGGTCGACAATGAAATGACCGCTGAGGGCAAGACCCCCGTGGCCTGGAACTTCTCCACCATGCCTTCCGAGAACTGGAAGAACGGCGTTGGTTCTGCTCTGACCGCTTACGCCGCCGGTACCGGCAGCTGGGATGATGTTGTCACCGCCTTCGTGGATGGCTGGGCAAGCGAGGCTGCTTTGAACGCTGCTGCATAATCCCAATAAACCTAAAACGCAATACCTGTGGGGCGGGCGGAAATCGCCCGCCCCGCTTTTTTTAACGAAACGAAGCAAGAAAGAGAATCTGAAAAGGGGGCTTTCCTATGGAAAAAGCCATAAAACGCTACTGGCCCGTCTTTGTGCTGCCAACGCTGATTGCCTTTATTATCGGCTTTGTGTGGCCTTTCATCTGGGGCGCGGGGCTGTCCTTCTGCAAGTTCACTACCGTTAAAAACGTGCAGCTCGTCGGCCTTAACAACTACAAAATGATCTGGATCGATGATACCTTCACCCATGCGTTCTGGTTCACGGCGGCTTTCACCATCGTGTCCACCGTGCTTATCAATGTGCTGGCTTTCAGCATCGCACTGCTGCTTACCCGCGGCATGCGCGGCACCAACGCATTCCGCACGATCTTCTTCCTGCCGAACCTGATCGGCGGTATCGTGCTGGGCTACATCTGGCAGATTTTGCTCAACGGCATCCTTTCTGCCCTGGGCAAGCCGCTGCTCGCGCTGAACGCCACCTACGGCTTCTGGGGCCTCATCATCCTGATGTGCTGGCAGCAGATCGGCTACATGATGATCATCTACATTGCCGGTTTGCAGAACGTGCCCACCGATCTGATCGAAGCGGCCCGCATCGACGGCGCTACCTCCCGCCAGATCCTCTTTAAGATCAAGGTTCCCATGGTCATGCCCAGCGTGACGATCTGCACCTTCCTGACGCTGACCAACTCCTTCAAGCTGTTCGACCAGAACCTCTCTCTGACGGCTGGCGAACCGGCCAAGCAGTCCATGATGCTGGCGTACAACATTTATGATACGTTCTACGCCCGCTCGGGACCCCAGTGGAAGGGCATCGGCCAGGCCAAGGCTGTGGTCTTTTTCCTCTTCGTGGTCGTTATCTCTCTGATCCAGCTCCATTTCACCCGCTCTAAGGAGGTGCAGCAATAATGGGCAAGACTGCTAAGGATCGCCGCATCAACTCGGTGCTGTCGGTCGTGCTTACCATCGTCTGCATCCTCTGGATGTACCCGGTGTTCATGATTTTGATGAACTCGCTCAAGACCGAGCGTGCCATCACCACCACTCACGCCTTCGAGCTGCCCACCGCCGAGACCTTCGTGGGTCTGAAAAACTACATCTACGGCATCACGGAGATGGACTTCCTCTCCTCGCTGTGGTACAGCTTCATCATCACGATCTCCTCCGTCGCGCTGATCTTGCTCTGCTGCTCGATGTGCGCATGGTACATCACCCGTGTGCAGGGCGTGCTCTCCAAGGGCATGTATTACCTGTGCGTCTTCAGCATGATCGTGCCGTTCCAGATGGTCATGTTCACCCTGGCCAAAACGGCAGATACCCTCAAACTGAACAACCCCTACAACATCTGCATCATCTATCTGGGCTTCGGCGCCGGTCTGGCGGTGTTCATGTTCACCGGCTTTGTCAAGTCGATGCCCATCGCCATTGAGGAAGCCGCCATGATCGACGGCTGCAATCCGCTGCAGATCTTCTTCAAAGTGGTTTGCCCCATCCTGAAGCCGACGATGATCTCCACTGCCATCCTGGAAACCATGTGGGTCTGGAATGACTACCTGCTGCCCACCCTGGTGCTGGACATCAAGCAGTTCCGTACCATTCCCATGGCCATCCAGTATTTCCGCGGCAGTTACGGCAAGGTCGAGATGGCCCCCATGATGGCCTGCATTATGATCACGGTCATCCCCGTCATTGTGCTGTACCTGGCCTGCCAGAAGTACATCATCGACGGTGTTGTGGCCGGTGCGGTTAAGGGTTGATAGAGGGCCCGAAAGTATATTCCATTAGAAAGAGGTCAGTATTTTTATGAGAACCAGCGGTATTTTACTGCCGATTTCCAGCCTGCCGTCCCCCGGCGGTATCGGTACCATGGGGGCTGCGGCCCGTGAATTTGTGGACTTCCTGCATGCGGCAGGGCAGCATTACTGGCAGATTTTGCCGGTTTGTCCTACCAGCTACGGCGACAGCCCCTATCAATCCTTCTCCACCTTCGCGGGCAACCCCTACTTTATCGATCTTGACCAGCTGGCCGAGGCCGGGCTGCTTACGCCCGAGGAGTACCGCACAATCGATTGGGAGAGCACGCCCGACTGCATCAACTATGGTGTACTGTACGAGAAGCGCTACCCCGTCCTACGCCGCGCCTGCGCCCGTCTGCTGGCCAACCCCCCAGAGGATTACGAGCAGTTTTTGGCGGACAACGCTTTCTGGCTGCCGGACTACGCCCTGTTCATGGCACTGAAAGATGCCCACGGCGGTAAGTCCTGGCTGGAGTGGGAACGCCCGCTGCGCCTGCGCAAACCGGCCGATCTGGATAAGGCCCGCCGCTATCATAAGGCGAGCATCGATTTCTGGCAGGCTGTGCAGTATCTCTTCTACACCCAGTGGAAAAAACTGAAAGCCTACGCCAATGCCCGGGGCGTCGAGATCATCGGCGACCTGCCCATCTACGTAGCGGCGGACAGTGTGGATGTTTGGAGCAGCCCGCAGGAGTTCCAGCTGGACGAAAACCTGCTGCCTATCGAGGTGGCCGGCTGCCCGCCGGATGGTTTCTCCGCCACCGGCCAGCTGTGGGGCAACCCGCTGTTTGACTGGGACGCCATGGCCGCCACCGGCTACCGCTGGTGGGTGCGCCGCATCCGCCACTTGTGCAGCATCTACGATCTCCTGCGCATCGATCACTTCCGCGGCTTCGCCGGGTACTACGCCATCCCTTACGGCGATAAGACCGCCGAGCATGGCCGCTGGCGCACCGGCCCAGGCTACAGCCTGTTTGCCGCCGTTAAAAAGGAACTGGGCAGCCCCCGCATCATTGCTGAGGACCTGGGTTTCCTGACCGACGATGTGCGCGAGTTGCTGGCCAAGTGCGAGTACCCCGGCATGAAAGTGCTGGAATTCGCCTTTGACAGCCGCGACGGCGGCGACTACCGCCCCCACAGCTATCCCACCAACTGCGTGGCCTACACCGGCACCCATGACAACGAGCCTGTACAGGGCTGGTTTGCCACCGCCGATAAGACCGACACCGACCGTGCCATAGAGTACCTGAATCTGACCAAAACGGAAGGTTACCACTGGGGTATGATGCGCGGTGTCTGGGCCAGCACGGCCGATCTGGCCGTAGTGCAGGCACAGGATGTGCTGGGTCTGGGGCATGAATCCCGCATGAACACGCCGTCCACCTTGGGCGGCAACTGGTGCTGGCGCGCACTGCCGGGTGCTTTCACCCCGGCGCTGGCGCAAAAGCTCAACCATCTGATGGAGCTGTACGGCCGCCTGCCCGCAGAAGCCGCTCCGGAGGATGCAACCCAGGATCCGGCGGATTCCCTGTCCGTCTGATATAAGGGCCGTGCCGTATCGCGGTGATGACCCGGATTTCTTCTCTTTTTTCTATCATTTCTTTCTTGCAAACAGGGTAAGGCCCTCGGCAAACCGCCGGGGGCCTTATCCTGTTTTTGCTGCAGGATGGGTCCGGTGGAACTGGCATCCTGTTCCTTCGGCCAAAGCAGCAAGGTCAGCTATCTGCAGATGCTTACAGCGGTGTGTGCTGTGGTCAACGGCGGGCGACTGATGCAGCCCTATGTTGTACAGCGCATTACCGCCCCGGACGGTACAATAATAAAAGAGGTAGAACCTACAGTGAAGCGGCAGGTCATTTCGGCTGAAACCAGCGCCACGATGTGCAAGCTGATGGAGGGGGTGGTCACCAAAGGCACCGGCACCCGGGCGGCGGTGCCCGGCTACCGTGTGGGCGGCAAAAGCGGCACCAGCCAAAAGCTGGACAGCAAAAACGAGGGCGCCCGCATTGCCAGCTTTGTGGCGGTCGCGCCCATTGAGGCCCCACGGTTGGCGGTGCTGATCTGCCTGGACGAACCCCACAGCTGGACCACCAGCGGCGGCGCCCTCTCCGGCCCCGTCTGCGCCGAGGTCCTGCAAAAGGCCCTGCCATATCTGGGGATAGAGCCGACGGAAATGGTAGAAAAATAAATTTTAAAATTCATTCACGACATTTCCCTGCAAATCTGCTATACTAAAGCTACTTTAAAAAATAGGAGAGTTTTAGCATGCCGCAGCCTTATGTGTTGTTTGACAATGTGTGTAAATATTACCAGATGGGCGATACCCGTATCGCTGCATCAGATCACGTGAGCTTTGAGATCCAAAAGGGGGAGTTCTGCGTCATCCTCGGCCCTTCCGGTGCGGGCAAAACCACCGTGCTGAATATGCTGGGCGGCATGGATACCTGCGACGAGGGCACCATCCTGCTGGACGGCGAGAAGGTCAGCGGCTTTGATAAAAAGCGGCTGACCACCTACCGCCGCTATGATGTGGGCTTCGTGTTCCAATTTTATAACCTCGTGCAGAACCTGACCGCGCGGGAAAATGTGGAGTTGGCCGCCGAGATCTGCCGCGACCCGCTGGATGCCGACACCGTGCTGGATGAGGTGGGCCTGGCGGACCGCAAAAACAACTTCCCGGCACAGCTTTCCGGCGGCGAACAGCAGCGTGTCTCCATCGCCCGTGCGCTGGCCAAAAACCCAAAGATCCTGCTTTGCGATGAGCCTACCGGCGCGCTGGACTACAAAACCGGCAAGCAGGTGTTGGCCCTGCTGCAGGCCACCTGCCGCAAACAGGGGCGCACCGTCATCGTCATCACCCACAACAGCGCTCTGGCCGCTATGGCGGACCGGGTCATCCGTATCAACAGCGGCCGGGTGGTAGGTCAGACCGTGAACCCCAACCCCACCCCCGTGGAAAGGATCGAGTGGTAAATGACACGCAGTTATCGCAAAAATACCCTGCGGACCTTCAAAAGCACCGCCAGCCGGTTCGCCGCCGTCTTTGCCATCGTGGCGCTGGGCGTCGGCTTCCTGGCCGGGCTGAACGCCACGCCCATCGATATGAAAGAGTCGATGGAACGTTATATGGATAATGGCAACTTCTACGACCTGCGCATCGTCTCCACCCTGGGCCTGACCGATGAGGATGTGGACGCCTTGCGCCAGGTGGAGGGCGTTCGCCAGGTACAGCCGGGCTACTCGGCAGATTTGCTGGTGGAGGTGGACGGTGACACCGTCGTCAGCCGCGTCCACAGCCTGCCTGCGCCGGAGAATAACACCATCAACCAGCTGAACCTCGTCGAGGGCCGCCTGCCGGAAAAGTCCGGCGAGTGCGTCATCGAAGCCAGCTACACCAAAAAGCAATCTACCTACACCGTGGGCACAAAGCTGGTGGTGGACAAAGCCAACGAAGATCTGGACACCAAGCTGAGCACCACCGAGTACACCGTCGTGGGTATCGTGCACAACGCCAACTATTTCAGCTTTGAGCGCGAGCCCGCCAGCGTGGGCAACGGCACGGTCAAGCTGGTGTTCTACATCCCCCAGCAGGATTTCGCCTACGAAGCCTACACCGAAGTCTACCTGACCGCCGAAGGCGCGTTGGAGCAGGACAGCCTGGGCGACGCCTACCAAACCAATATTGATACGGTCAAGGCCAACGTCGAGGCCATCGCCGATGCCCGGTGTGAAGCCCGCTATGACGGCATCATCGCTGATGCCCGTGCCGAACTGGATGACGCCTGGGCTGAGTACAACGACGCCAAAGCGGATGCCGACCAACAGCTGGCCGACGCTGCCGCCGAATTGGCCGACGGCAAACGACAGTTGGCGGATGGACAGAAAGAGGTGGATGACGGCGAGCGCCAGTATGCAGACGGCTTGAACGAACTGACCAGCAACGAAGCCCTGCTCAACGATGGCGCGGCCCAATTGGCGGATGCCGAAGCCCAGCTGAAAGATGCCGAGGCGCAGCTGCAGGCAGGGGAGGACGAACTTGCCGCCAACGCCCCCAAGCTGGAAGCCGCCCGCAAACAGTTAGAGGACGGCCAGGCTCAGTACGAAGCCGGACTGAAACAATACAACGACGGCCTGGCACAGATCGAAACCGCCGAAAAGCAGCTGGCCGACGCCAAGGCCCAGCTGGACGCCAACGCGGACGCCTACCAGCAGGGGATAGCAGCCTTTGCCGAAAAGCTGGGAGTGGATGCGGCCCAGGTGGATGCGTTTATCGGCTGGCTAGCCCAGAACTGCGATGCCAACGGCACCCAGCCGCCCCAGACGGTGGAAGAACTGTGGCAAGCCATCCAGAATTACGGCGGTCTGACCATCCCCGAAGGCCTGACGCAGGAGCAGGTGGATGCCATCCGCGCCCAGGCCAACGATCTGCTGGCGGCCATCGATGAAATCCCCGCAGACACCCTGCCGGAAGAACAACAGCAGCGCTTGCAGGAGGCCCGGACGTATATCGCCGCCGTGGCTGATGCTGCCGACCCTGCCGCCATGCAGACGGCTTTGCAGAATGCTGTCGATTGGGCGCGTCAGTTTGCCCCCGAACTGCCCGATGACATCCGGGACAAGCTGAACGCCGCTGTCGAAGCCTGGTGGGCCAGCCTGCCCGAGGACAGCAAAGCCCAGCTGGAAGAACTGGTTTCTGGCGTGGGCCAGCTGACCCAGTACCGGTTGGGCCTGCTGCAATACGAACAGGGCGCGGCTCAGCTGGCTGCCGCCCGTGCCGAGCTGGAAGCCAACGCCCCCAAACTGGCCACCGCCAAGGCCCAGCTGGACGATGGCTGGAAGCAGTACTATGACGGCCTGGCCCAGTACGAGGACGGCAAAAAGCAGCTGGCGGCTGCCCGCGCCCAGCTGGAGGATGGCTGGGCCACCCTGCAGGACAAAAAGGTGCAGATGGCCGATGCCCGCCGCCAGATCGACGACGCCAAAGGCCAGCTGAGCGACGCCCGCAAAAAGCTGGATGACGCCAAAACAGCCATTGCCGAAAACCTGCAAAAACTACGGGACGGAGAAATAGAATATGAGGACGCCAAGGTCGAAGCCGAAAAGGCCCTGGCCGATGCCCGCGCGCAAATCGAGGACGGAGAAGCCGCCCTGAACGATGTGGAGTACCCCACCTGGTACGTCTGGGACCGCAGCAAAAACGTCAGCTATGCGTCCTTTACCGCCAATGTGGATAAGCTCACCGCCATTGCCACCATCTTCCCGGTATTCTTCTTCCTGGTGGCGGCACTGGTGGTATCCACCACCATGACCCGCATGGTCGAGGAAGAACGCCTGCAGATCGGCACGCTGAAAGCCCTGGGCTATTCGGGCGCAGCCATCATGCAAAAGTACCTGATCTACGCCTTCACGGCGGCTGCAGCGGGCACAGTAGCCGGACTGGCCGTCGGCTTCAAGGCCTTCCCGTCCATCATCTGGTCCGCCTATGAAATGATGTATTATATGCCGTCTATTGCCACCCCCTGGCGGTTGAGCCAGGCGTTGCTTGCGGGCGGCACCCTTATCCTGCTCACCGTGGGCATCACGGCGCTGGCCTGCCGCACCACCTTGCAGGAGGACCCGGCGGCCCTTATGCTGCCCCGCGCCCCCAAGGCCGGCAAGCGCATTTTTCTGGAACGCATCACCCCACTGTGGCGGCGGCTGCCCTTCAGCTGGAAAGTTACCTGCCGCAACCTGCTGCGCTACAAAAAGCGCTTCTGGATGACGGTCATTGGCGTGGCGGGCTGCACCTCGCTGCTGGTGGCGGGCTTCGGCATCTCGGATTCGCTGAACTCCATCATCACCAAGCAGTACGGCGACATTTACCACTACGACATGATGACCATCGTTACCAAGCAGGAGGCCACCGAAAGCGGCCCTGTTTACGACTACCTTTATAATAATGAGAACGTCACCGATTCGCTGACCGTTGCCATGGAATCCACCCGGCAGGATGGCCCCGACGGTGAGATGGACGTCTACCTCATGGTTCCCCAGGCTGTGGACAAGTTTGCTGAGTTTGCTGACCTGCACGAACGCCTCTCCCGCAAGGCGGTGCCGCTGGGGCAGCAGGGCGTGGTCGTGAACGAAAAGATGGCCAAGACCCTGGGTGTAAGGGCAGGGGACACCATTACCCTGACTAACAGCGACGATAAGACAGCTGACTTCACTGTCAGCGGTGTGTGCGAGCATTACGTCAGCAATTACGTTTACCTCAGCCCGGCGGTGTACGAGGCCGGTTTTGGCGAAGCTCCCGCCTACAACGCAATCATGAGCATCCTGCCCGAGGACACCCAGGAAGCCCGCGATACCCTCTCGGCGGACCTGCTGGCGATGGACAATGTGGCCAGCCTGAACTTCACGCAGGACAACGTGAAACAGGTGCTCAACATGCTTAACTCCATCGATGCAGTGGTCGTGCTCATCATCGTCTGTGCGGCATCGCTGGCGTTCGTGGTGCTGTATAACCTCTCCAACATCAACATTGCCGAGCGTGTCAAGGAGATCGCCACCATCAAGGTGCTGGGCTTCTACGACCCCGAGGTCTACGCCTACGTCAACCGCGAGAGCGTGGCCTTAACGCTGATCGGCACGCTGCTAGGCTTGGCAGGCGGCATTGCCCTGCACAGCTTCGTCATCACCACGGTGGAGGTCGATGCCGTCATGTTTGGGCGGCAGATCTACCCCCAAAGCTTTGCCTACGCCATTGCCCTGACCCTGCTGTTCAGCACGCTGGTCAACCTGGTCATGCAGCGGCTGCTGAAACGCATCTCGATGGTAGAGAGCATGAAAGCGCCGGAATAAAACGGACGCATGAAGCTCCTATAAATAGAAGGAACCGATTGCAAACATATATCTAATGTAAAATAGGTATCATTTTCGTTAAAATCGTTAGATTCGTTAAAGTTGTTTGGGGCGTTTTTCTAACGAAAGTAACGACTATGATACCTAGATGAAAGCAGGTAAAAGAAAGCTCCCTCTTTGAGGGGGCTTTTTAAAATTCATCTCTTGACATTTTCCCAATCGGTGATATACTATCCAAGTACGAATATAAACAGTTAGTATGCGAACAATTCATGAATGAACAATTCGCAGGCTAACAAAACGACCCGATAAGGAAGGTGAGAACGATGATCTGCCAAAATCCAGCCACGGTTCGGGATGGCTGCGTAAACAAGCATTTCGGTGCGCTGCTCAGCCATACATCCCGTATGCTGCGCCGCGCTATGGATACCCGCATTGCAGCCGAAGTCACCCCGGAGCTGACCGGTGTGCGCGGTATGCTGCTGGGCGAGATCATCTGCGCGAACAACGAAAACCGTGATGTCTACCAGCGCGATGTAGAACAATGGTTCCACATCCGCCGTTCCAGCGTCACGGCAATCCTGCAGGGCATGGAGCAGGATGGCTTCATCACCCGCTGCTCGGTCGAGAAAGATGCCCGCTTAAAGCGGCTGGCCGCCACCCCCAAAGGGGTGGCCTACCACGACCGCATCCGAGCCAGCATTGACCGCTTTGAGCAGGACCTGCAACAGGGCCTTACCCCCGAAGAAATGGCCGCTGCCCGCGTGGTGCTGAACAAAATCCTGCACAACGCCCAGTCCATCGAGGCCGAAGCAAAACAATCTACCCCGGAAAGGAGCAATGAAACTTGCTGAAAACACTCGGACGTGAGACAAAGGGATTCCGCCTGGTCTCGATCCTGACGCCGATCTTTACGATCTGCGAGGTTATCATGGAGATGATCATCCCCAAACTGATGGCTTCCATCATTGACGATGGCGTCACCCCCGGCAATATGCAAGTCATCTACATCGTTGGTGCCCAGATGATCGTTGCAGCGTTGTTTGGCCTGCTGTTTGGCATTTTGGGTGCCGTGCTTGGCTCCCATGCCGCCACCGGTTTTGCCCGCAATCTGCGCCGCGGCATGTTTAAAAATATCCAGACCTTCAGCTTTGCCAACATCGATAAATACTCTACCGCCGGTCTGGTCACCCGTATGACCACCGACGTTACCAACATCCAAAACGCCTATCAGATGTTGCTGCGCATGTCCATCCGTGCGCCTGCCAGCATGATCGTGGCGCTGATCATGTCCTACACCATCAACCGCCAGCTGGCTAACATTTACTTGATCGCGGTCATCCTGCTGGGCTGCGTGCTGGTGTACATCATGACGCACGCCACCCGCTATTTCACCGAGGCTTTCCGCAAGTACGATGACCTGAACGAGAGCGTGCAGGAGAATGTTTCTGCAATCCGCGTGGTGAAAGCCTACGTGCGGGAAAAGTTCGAGAGCGAGAAGTTCCGCAAGGCCAGCGAGAACGTGCGAAACCTGCTGATGCGCGCTGAACTTATCATCGCCTGGAACGCCCCCTTCATGCAGTTGACCGTCTACAGCTGCATCCTGCTCATCAGCTGGATGGGCGCACGGCTCATCGTCAGCTCCGGCGCCACCACCTTCACCACCGGTGACCTGATGAGCATGCTGAGCTACTGCATGAACATCCTGATGAGCCTGATGATGCTCTCGATGGTGTTTGTCATGATCACCATGTCCGCCGCTTCCGCCAAACGTGTAGCCGAGGTCCTGGATGAGAAGTCTGACCTGACCAACGGCGAAAACCCCGTCATGGACGTCAAGGACGGTTCTGTCAAGTTCGACCACGTCAGTTTCTCCTACAAGAAGAACGGCGAGAAGGTGCTGAGCGACATCGACCTGGACATCAAGTCTGGCGAGACCATCGGCATCATCGGCGGCACCGGCTCGGCCAAGTCCAGCCTGGTGCAGCTGCTGCCCCGCCTGTATGACGTGACCGAGGGCAGCGTCTCCATCGGCGGTGTGGATGTGCGCCGTTATGACCTGGAGACCCTGCGCAATAACGTGGCCATGGTGCTGCAAAAGAACGAATTGTTCAGCGGCACCATCGCCGACAACCTGCGCTGGGGCAACCCCGACGCCACCGACGCAGAGATCGTGGACGCCTGCAAGCAGGCCTGCGCCGATGAATTTATCGAGCGCTTCCCCGATAAGTACCAGACCCACATTGAGCAGGGCGGCAACAATGTATCCGGCGGCCAGAAGCAGCGCCTCTGCATCGCCCGTGCCCTGCTGAAAAAGCCCCGCATCCTGATCCTGGACGACTCCACTTCCGCTGTCGATACCGCCACCGACGCCAGGATCCGCCGTTCCTTTGCCGAGAAGATCCCCGGCACGACGGTGTTCATCGTGGCACAGCGTATTTCCTCTGTCGAGAACGCTGACAAGGTGCTGGTGCTGGATAACGGCAGGGTCAGTGGCTTTGATACCCCCGCCAACCTGCTGAAGACCAACGCCATCTATCAGGATGTCTACAACAGCCAGACCAAAGGCTTCGGCGACTTTGACGAGAAGGGAGGGGAAGCCTGATGGCACAGCAGCCTAAAGTAGTAAAAATGGGTCCCGGCCGCAACGCAGGCCCCCGCCCCAAAGTAGAGAACCCCGGAAAGGTGTTCAAGCGCATCCTGGCCTACGTGATGAAGCAGTACAAGTTCCAGGTCATCCTGGTGCTGTGCTGCATTCTGCTCGGCGTGTTCGCTCAGGTCCAGGGCACCCTGTTTATGCAGACTCTGATCGACAGCTACATCCTGCCCCTGCTGGCCGAAAAGAGCAACGATTTCTCCGGCCTGCTGCATGCCATCACCCGTGTGGCCTGCTTCTACGGCGTGGGTATCCTGGCCGTCTTCATCCAGAACCGCACCATGGCCAAGATCGCCCAGGGCACCCTGAAACGTCTGCGCGACGACCTGTTCGTCCACATGCAGACACTGCCCATTAAGTATTTTGACAGCCACGCCCACGGTGACATCATGTCTGTCTACACCAACGATATTGATACCCTGCGCCAGCTCATCAGCCAGAGCCTGCCCCAGCTGGTCAATACGATCATTACGATAGTCAGCGTATTTTTGTCCATGCTTTACCTCAGTGTGCCGCTGAGCGTACTGACCCTGGTCATGGTCGGCGCTATGATGCTGGCCACCAAGTATCTCACCGGCAACTCCGGCAAGTACTTCCTCAAGCAGCAGCAAGAGCTGGGCAAAGTCAACGGCTACATCGAGGAAATGATGAACGGCCAGAAGGTCGTCAAGGTTTTCTGCCACGAGGATGCCGCCATCAAGGAGTTCAATGAACTCAACGATGAGCTGTTCCACAGCGCCGACAAGGCCAACGCCTACTCTCTGGTGGCGATGCCCGTCAACGGCCAGCTGGGCAACCTGAGCTACGTGCTCTGCGCTGTGGTCGGCGGTGCGCTGGCCATCGGCGGCGTCGGCAGCCTGACGCTGGGCAAGCTGGCCAGCTTCCTGACCTTTAATAAGAGCTTCAACCAGCCCATCACTCAGATTTCCATGCAGCTGAACGCGGTCGTCATGGCTCTGGCTGGCGGCGCCCGTATCTTCGCCCTGCTGGATGAAAAGCCCGAGGTCAACGAGGGTGACATCACCCTGGTGCATGCCAAGTTCCAAGCCGACGACACCCTGACCGAGATCAACGAGTCCACCGGCATCTGGGCCTGGAAAAAGCAGAACGCCGATGGCACTGTCACTTACACCCAGCTGAAGGGCGACATCGTCTTTAAGGATGTGGACTTCGGCTACGATGAGGGCAAAATCGTCCTGCACGACATCAACCTCTACGGCCGTCCGGGCCAGAAGATCGCTTTCGTCGGTTCTACCGGCGCCGGTAAGACCACCATCACCAACCTGATCAACCGCTTCTACGACATCCAGAAGGGGCAGATCCTCTACGACGGCCACGACATCAAGTCCATCGAAAAGAATGCTCTGCGTTCCTCTCTTGGCATCGTGCTGCAGGATACCCACCTGTTCACCGGCACCGTTATGGAGAACATCCGCTACGGCCGCCTGACCGCCACCGATGAAGAATGCATGGCCGCCGCCAAGCTGGCCAACGCCGACAGCTTCATCAAGCATCTGCCCGATGGCTACAACACCATGCTGACCGGCGACGGCACCAACCTGAGCCAGGGCCAGCGCCAGCTGCTGGCTATTGCCCGTGCTGCCGTTGCTGACCCGCCGGTGCTGATTTTGGACGAGGCAACTTCCTCCATTGATACCCGCACCGAAAAACTGGTGCAGGACGGCATGGACGGCCTGATGTATGGCCGTACGACCTTCGTCATTGCCCACCGCCTGTCCACCGTCCGCAACTCGGACTGCATCATGGTTTTGGAGCAGGGCCGCATCATCGAGCGCGGCACCCACGACGAGCTGATCGCCCAGAAAGGCCGCTACTACACCCTGTACACAGGCAATTTTGCCGAGAACAGCTGAACACATTGACAGCATAGTGTACAGCGTTGCTGCGCAAAAATTGCAGCAATCTGGTGTACAATCAATCAAAATTGCCGGGATGGCTTGCCGCTGTCCCGGCTTTTTTGTGTAAAGTGCCGCATTACCGCCAAAAAGTTGACGAATTGGTAAAAAGTGGTTATAATAGGTGACGTAGCCACGATTATTCGGCTACATAAGATACCGCGGCAGAGGGTACAGCGCAACCGATTAGGCAGCGCCGATATAGGCCGCATGGATACGTTTACAGAACTGTTTATGAATAGGGAGGTAGCCAATATGGCAACCAAGAAGAAAATTGCACAGACCGTGATCACCGAGATTGCGGTGTTCTTAAACCTCGGATTTTCCGCCCTGCCGGATCGCTATACGAAGATTGATGTAACAAGCCAGAAGCTATATACGCTGACGCAGACGACGAAAAATCTCGTCAAAAATCTGTCTGAGGATGTGACGATTTATGTCATCAATTCGGAAAACAGCCAGGATGAAACGCTGCAGCAGACGCTGAAAAGCTATGCAGAGCTTTCCGATCACATCAAACTGGTTTACAAGGATCCTGTCGTTTCCCCTGATTTTTATAAGGATTATACCGACAGCATTTCCGTAAACTCCATGATCGTGGAATCCGCACAGCGATTTAAGGTAATCAATTACAATAAAATTTACGAATATGACTATGACTACAGCAACTATTCCAGCTCTGTCAGCGGCTACGATGCAGAAGGACAGCTGACAAGCGCCATCGCCTATGTGACGAGCGATTCCACCTCCGTTGTTTATGAATTAAACGGTCACGGAGAAGCCAGCCTGGACAGCTCGTTTGGGGACGGCGTGAAAAAGGAAAATGTCGATCTTGCGGAGCTGACACTTTTGACAGAAGACAGTGTTCCGGACGATGCAAATGGTGTCCTGATCCTTTCCCCTACAAACGACTTAAATGCAGAGGATGCCGATAAGCTGATTGCATACTTAAACAACGGCGGAAAGGTTCTGATTTCCACCTCTTATATCGACCGCTTCTCTGAGGAGATGCCGAACCTGACAAAGGTGCTTTCCGAGTTCGGACTTTCCATCGGGGACGGTCTGATCGTGGAGCAGGATAATGCGAGAATGTATCAGAATCCGATTTACCTGCTGCCGAACGTTTCCTCCGACAGCCTGACAAACGGCGTTTACGGAAAGAGCTATGATTATATCATGATGCCGTATGCCCAGCCGATTCTGACGAAGGAGAAGGATGGCGTTACGCTGACCACTCTTTTGACAACCTCGGAGAAGGCGTACAGCAAGACCGATTTGAATCAGTCCTCCGACGTTAAGAAAACAGAGGACGATGCGCAGGGACCATTTACTGTCGGCGTAAAAGCGGTGAAAACACTTGCTTCCGGCGAAGAAGCACAGCTGATTTTATACAGCTCGTCCTATCTGTTCACAGCGTCGGCAAACCAGTACACGATGGATAACAACCTGACGCTGTTCACCAACGCGATCAGCACGATGGCAGGAGAGAGCGAGAGTATTTCCATCCCGACCAAATCAATGGCGTCCACCTATGCGACCGTGCCTACGGCATCTGCTGTCCGCTATGGAATCCTCCTGATGGGCATCCTTCCTATCGGTCTGCTGGCAGCCGGTATTATCATCTGGATCAGAAGGAGAAAGAGATAAATGAAAAAGCAGAAAATTCAAATTTTGATTTTACTTGTATTATGTATCGTCTGCGTCGGCGGATATTTTATCATCCGGAATCATACATTTGAAACGGAGGAAGAAACCGTTTCCGTTGACGTTACCAACTTCAATAAGGATGATGTGACGGAGCTGATCCTTTCCGGCGACCACGAGGTTCATCTGGTGAAATCAGACGACGTCTGGACGGAGAACAG
>OGXI01000440.1_pt1 | contig 36733 bp, 35 predicted proteins | sample 1576221 | NCBI WGS metagenome assembly OGXI01 (sample SAMEA3541523, study PRJEB24748) | human gut metagenome | biome: human gut; feature: human-associated habitat; material: faeces | place: China | collected 2012
CAGGGAAAATAGCATCCATAAAACATACTAATCCCATAGGATTTATATGAAAATGGAAATCAGGAAATATCATGAATCATTCAATAGACAATTTTGATACCTCTCCGGGCGATGCGAAACGATCTTTCGCAGGCGTGTCTGTATCCGCAAAGCCCCGTTTCTTTTCAGACGTTTCTGTTTCCTCCGGACAAATGTCCATGTGTTGCCACTCCTTCTGCTGCTGTTGTTGCTGATCTCCGATTGCGATAACAGTGCTGTCCTGACCGGTTTGTAAATTTACAGGCTGCGTCCATTCTAGGTTCTTTTCATGTTGTCCCGTTTCGATGTGGACAGGAAAAAGGCCGAATCAGCACCCCGATTTTTTTCAAAAAAACTGGTGTGGGCATTTTTTTGCCCTGAAGCCGGATTTTTCCGGTGACAAAACTTTTTAATCCGCGTTTGAAGGAGGGATCATGGGATCCGTAGCCTATCTGGAACCGGTTTATTCTGCCGCTTTTGCACGGTCGAATATTATCGAATTGAAATCGCTTTCCAAAAATTTTGGTGAGCTCAAAGTCCTTGAAAATATCGATTTTGCGATCCGTGAAGGAGAAATCTTCGCCATTATCGGTACGTCGGGATCAGGAAAAAGCACGTTTTTGAACATTATTTCCGGCCTGCTCGAGCAGGATAGCGGTTCTTACCGGATTTCGGGAAAGGCAAGCAGGCAGTTTGCCAACTGGAAGAGGATCGCCTACATGTTTCAGGAAGACCGCCTGCTGCCCTGGCGTACGGTCAGGGATAACATCGCTTTCGGTCTTGAAAACACCTCTCTCGGAAAACAGGCGAAGAAAGCGCGGATTGACGAGGTCATCAATCTGGTCGGCCTGCATGAATTTGCCGATTACTGGCCACATCAGATATCCGGGGGCATGAGAAGCCGTGTGGCGCTGGCGAGAAGTCTGGTGATTGAACCGGAAGTGCTGCTGATGGACGAGCCATTTTCAAAGCTGGATGCCCAGACCCGTTCGCAAATGCACGGTGAGCTATTGAGGCTTCACGACCTGACCGGCATGACGATTGTCTTTGTGACGCACGATGTGGAAGAAGCTGCCGTTCTGGCAGACCGGGTCGCCGTTTTTTCTTCCCGTCCGGGACGCGTGAAAGAAATTGTCGACGTGAATCTCGATCGCCCGCGATTGCTGACGGACGCCCGTCTCTCGGAACAAATCCGCACGCTGAGGAGAAAAATATGAAAACCGTTTCTCTGATCGGACAGCGGCTTTTGCTTGCCGCGATTGTCCTCGCCATATGGGAATTGTCGTCACGGCAGTTGCAGGCGTTTGTTTTGCCCGGCCCGCTGGCGGTATTCGATGCGTTTGTCTCGCTGGTGAAAACCGATACGTTCTGGACGGACGTTGCCGTGACGGTGAGGAGGGTCTTGCTGGGTTTTGTCCTTTCCGCGATCGTCGGCACGGTAATTGGCGTCGTGTTCGGGGCAAGCCGGAGACTGGCCGTTTTTTTCGAACCGGTCATTTCGGTACTGAATACGGTCTCATCGGCGATCTGGGCCGTGTTCGCAATTATCTGGTTCGGTATTTCGGACGCCAGTACGGTGACCGTCGTTTTCATGACGGCGATGCCCCTGATCCTGACGAATATCTGGGACGCGACCAGGACGGTAGACCGCCAGTACGTTGAACTCGCCCGCAGTTTCCGGATGAATACGTTCCAGATTATCAAAAAAATTTATATCCCGACCATTTTGCCCGCTTTCTTTTCCGCGTCGCGTCTGGCTTTCGGTTTCGGGTGGCGCGTCTCGCTGGTTGCGGAAACGATTGGTGCGGGAAGCGGAATCGGTTACCGCCTGCGTCTGGCGGCGGATATGGTCCAGAGCGCACAGGTTTTTGCCTGGACGGTGCTGCTGATCCTGTTCATGGTGCTGATCGAATCGGGTGTGATCAAGCCGATGGAAAAGTGGCTTTTCAGATGGAAATTATCTTAAAAATTCAGGAGAAACAATATGCGTAAATGGGTAGTGATTTCAGTGCTGGTGATTATTGCCGCGGCGGTTGCCGGGTTTTTCTGGCTGTCATCGCCGTCAGCACCGGCAAAAGAAAAGGTACGTGTGGGGTACTGGACGAGCGGGGTCAGTCTGGGTTTCGGTACGGTTCTGGAAGAGCAGCAATTTCTGGAAAAGGAAGGGCTGGAAGTCGAGTTCGTCCGTTTTCCGGATCTGGCTGCCCAGATTCGTGCGCTGGCTTCCGGTTCGATTGACGTCACCTTCGGTTCGCCTCTTTCGGCCATTTATGCGGCTGACGAGGAAGGGGTGCCTGTCGTCCTGATCGGCGCGTCACAGCCTGCTGATGCAGTAGTTGTCGTTCCGGAAGATTCACCGGTCAAGACGCTGACCGACCTGAAGGGGAAAAAGGTGGGCGGTACGTATCCGACTGCGGCAGTATCGGTTCTGTTGAATACGATTGCCGATCAGGGGTACGGCGTCAGGCCGGAAGACTTTTTGATTGTGGCCGGTAACGAATCAAGGCTCGTCCAGTTTCTGGCGCAGAAACAGGTGGATGCCAGTGTCTTGAGGACGGTCACACTGGATCAGGTCGGCAAGGAGCTGAAACTGAAGACGATTGCCAATCTGGGCGATGAATGGAAAAAGATCACCAAAAACGATGCGCCTCCCTATATCGGCACGGTGGCTGCGACGACAGACTTTGCCGTCAGGAATCCGGATGCGGCCGCCAGAGTCATCCGTGGCCTGATCGAAGCCCAGAAATGGGGAAGCGCCAACAAGGATCAGGTCGCGACGATTATGGAGAAAAAGGCCAACCTGCCTGAAAAAGACGCGCGTGTCTTTGCCAGCCGCTGGGACAGCATGTACCGGACGGCATTTGATCCGGTGACGATCAAAACGCTCAAGCTCGAACATGAAGCCTTCAAAAAAGTCGGTGTCATCAAAGGCCAGCTTAACGAAGCTGTTTTTGTCACAGAACCCTACAAGAAAGCGACAGGACAATAATGAAAGCATTGATATTGAATGGACATGGTGGCCTGGAAAATCTGGAACTGGTGAATGACAAGCCGCTTCCTGTCGCCGGTGAAGGGGAAGTACTGGTCAGGGTGAAAGCGTCGGCTTTCAATTATCACGATGTGTTCACGGTTTCCGGTATGCCGGGCATCAAGGTTCCGTTGCCGGTCGTGATCGGGCTGGATATTGCCGGTATTGTTGAAGAGGATGCAGGCGAGTGGAAAAAGGGCGACCGTGTTCTGGTCAACCCTGTCCGTCCCGGTATCGGCCTGATGGGGGAAATGATCGATGGCGGGATGGCGGAGTTTGCTGTAGCCCGTGCCGATCAGCTCTTGCGCATTCCGGACGCGGTGACCTTTTATCAGGCAGCTGCCTTGCCCGTGGCGTATGGAACGGCACATCGCATGTTCATCACGCACAACACGGTCAAGGCGGGCGATACGGTGCTCATTCTGGGAGCCAGTGGCGGGGTTGGAACGGCGTCGGTTTTGCTGGCAAAGAAACTGGGTGCCGAGGTGATCGCCTGCGGCGGAAGCGAGGAAAAATGCGATGCACTGAAAAAACTCGGCGCAGACCATGTCATCAATTACCAGACGACAGATTTCGTCAAATGGGTTTACGAGCATCTCGGCAAGCCGGAACGCCGTGTTTACAAGGGAGGCGTGGATGTGCTCGTAAATTTCACAGGGGGCGATACCTGGACGAAATCCCTCAAAGCCGTGAAACGTGGTGGACAGATTCTGGTTTGCGGTGCGACGGCAGGTTACGACCCGAAAGAGGATTTGCGCTACATCTGGACGTTTGAGCTGAACATCCGGGGATCGAACAGTTTTTATAACGAGAACCTGACGGATTTGCTCGATATGGTTGCCAAAGGTGAACTCGATCCCTACATCGACAGTGTTCTTCCTCTGGAACAGGCGTCAGAGGGGCTGGCACAAATCAGGGACCGGAAGGTCATCGGAAAAATTATTGTGGACCCGACATGATGAAAAACGAAATCAATGCTCTGATCCAATCCCGTCCTTTCCACCAGTGGCTCGGGCTGGAAGTGACCGATGTGGGCGAGGGGCACGTGGAAATCACGGCACAGTGGCGGCCTGAATGGATCGTGAATCCCGAAGGCAATTACATTCATGGCGGCATCCTGGCCTCACTGGTCGATCTGGGCGCGGACTGGGCGCTTTTCTCCCATACCGGACGCGGGGTTCCGACGATTGACTTGCGCGTCGATTATCACGCTGCGGCAAGGGGAAACCTGCGAATAGTCGGAACGGTACTGAAAGCCGGCAGAAAGATTTCCTCGGCCGAGGCGAAAGTGTTCGATGAAAGCGGAAAACTGGTCGCCTCCGGCAGGGGCGTTTACCAGACGGGGGAATGAATATGTTTTCACTTGACCATCTTGTCATCAATACCCGGTTCAATCTGGATTCTTACCGGGCGTTTTTCAGCCGTCTGGGTTTTACGGTAACGCCAAAGAGTCACCACAGCCTCGGTTCGGTGAATCATCTCATTGTATTTCAGGACACGTATCTGGAATTGATCGGTCTGGAACGGGATGGCCCTGTCCGCAAGGACATCATGGAAAGCCGGATGGGCATTGACGGGCTGGTGTTAAAGATGGACGAGGAAAAGGCCGTTTTGAACGGTCTGGAAAAAGCCGGTTTGCGGGCAATGGCTCCACAACGGTTCAACCGTTTGCTGGAAAACGGCGAAAAAGCGGAATTCCTTGCCGTGAGGCTGGAACCTGGGCAGTTTGCCGAAGGCCGTGTGTATTTCTGCCGTCATCTGACACCGGAACTGGTCTGGCAGCCCGGGCATATGACGCACCCGAATGGGGTTTCCGGAATCGGCAAACTGACGATTGCCGCAGCCGATCCGGACATGACCCGCGAGGCTTACGGCAGACTCGGAAAATTGAAGGGGATCGAACTCGATATCTGCGATCTGGAAGAGGCACGGAAACGGTTTGGTTTGCAATCCGTTCAGCCCGACCGGTTTCTGGCGATCACGTTCACAGGAGCGGACTTGCACCGGCTGTCAGGGTTCCTGCTGGATGCGAAGGTATCGTATTTCTTTGTCGGTGAAAGTCTTCTCGTTCCTTTGAAGGACGGAAGTGTACTGGAGTTTGAATCATGAATCTGGGAACGCTTGGAGAAAAAACGGAGCCGTCGAAAACGGCATTTGTGAGCCTTGCAGACGGCATTCATTACACCTATGCCGACTTGCAGCGGATATCGGATACAGTTGCCGCCGATCTGGCGGACGAATTTGAAAAAGGCACGAAAATCGCACTGGTCGGGGTCAATTCGGGCGCTTACGTGGCGACATTGCTTGGTGTCATGAAAGCGGGAATCGTTGCCGTGCCCGTCAATCCGAAGCTGCCGCCTTTGCGTATCAGCGAGATACTGGCCGATTCCGGAGCGCAACTGGTGTTTGCGGACAGGGAACTGAAAGCGTCCCTGTCGAAAACGCTGCCTGTCAAAGCCTTTTATACATCGGGAAACCGTTCGTTTGAAACGGTCGTTCCTGACGACAGGCAGCCCGCGCTGATCCTGTATACGTCAGGTTCGACGGGCAAGCCAAAAGGCGTTGTCCTCTCCCACCAAAGCCATGTCTGGACAGCGCTGGCGCGGGTGGAAACCCTGTCATTGCAGGATGAGGTCACGCTGATCGCCGCCCCTCTTTTTCACATGCAGGCGCTCGCGCTGGCCTTCTGGGTGCTGGCTTCGGGTGGGACGGCGGTGTTATTGCCACGGTTTTCAACCGCGTCCTATCTTGACGCGATCGAAACGTACCGGTGCACGTTCATCACGGCGGTTCCTACGATGATCGAGGCCATATTGCGTGACGATGGTATTCATCTGGCCGATCTTTCTTCCGTCAGGCTTGTCCGTCTCGGATCGGCTCCGGTCTTGCCGGGCCTTTACCAGCGGATTGCCGCGATATTGCCCTATGCCGCCATTCTGGTCGGTTACGGCACGACTGAATCCGGGCCGGTGACGTTCGGTGCGCATCCGGACGGTGTGCCGTTGCCGTCGCTTTCCTATGGTTATCCGCATCCGGAAATCGATGTCCGTTTGAATGACGACAGCGTTCTGGAAATCCGTTCTCCTGCCCTGATGAACGGCTATCACAAGCGTCCCGAACTGTCGCCTTTTACGGAAGACGGCTATTACGTGACGGGCGATGTTTTCAGGCGGGACGACAAGGGCTTTTACGCTTTTGTCGGCAGGGCGGATGATATGTTCGTGTCGGGCGGCGAGAACATTTATCCCGGAGAGGTGGAAACCTTGCTGGCAACGCATCCGGACGTCGTGAATTCCTGCGTGGTTCCGGTCGATGACGAGATCAAGGGCACGAAACCGGTCGCTTTTGTCATTCGTCATGGAAGCGTTACTGAAGAAAAACTCAGGCAACACGTGCTGGATCGGGCGGCTCCGCATATCCATCCGCGCAGGGTGTGGTTTCTGGACAGTTTTCCGGTAACCGACACGAACAAGATCGATCGCAAAAAATTGATGGCGGAAGCGGAAAAACGGGTGAGGGAGAAAGAACATGCATAAGAAAATAGACGACGGTTTTGACGGACTGGTCAGCGACCTTCAAAAAACGCTTTCATACCAGACGGAGGCGTCCGGATACGATCCGGATGCGGCGCATCCTTTCGGGAAACATATGACGGAGGCACTGGACGCTTTCCTCGGTATGGCAAAAAGTCATGGATTCATTACCAGGAATATCGACAATATGGCGGGATATATCGATACGTCGGACGATGCATCTCTTCCGTTGTATGGACTGATGTGCCATCTGGACGTCGTTCCTGCCGGAGACCGGGCGAAATGGATTCATCCTCCTTATGGTGGAGTGCAGGAAAACGGCCGGATTTACGGACGGGGCAGTCTGGACGACAAAGGCCCGGCGGTAGTGGCTCTTCATGCCATGAAAGCGGTGCGGGACTCACGAAACCTGAAGAGCCGTTTTCGCCTGATTGTCGGGCTGGATGAGGAAACGGGGGCTTTCCGCTGCATGAAGCGTTATCTGAAAACGGAGGAAATCCCCTTGTACAGTTTTTCGCCCGATGGCGCATTTCCGCTGATCAATGCGGAAAAGGGAATCTTGCGGCTGACGGTTGAAAAGCATTTCGATGAAGTGGGAAAAAATGGCGAAAAAGCGATCGAACGCATTTCCGGAGGAGTTCGCACGAACATCATTCCGGATGCAGCGTTTGCGGTGTTGAAAGGGGATTTCCCACATCATGCGACAGAGGGTATCGGGATCGATGGTGAAAAGATCGTTTCAAGAGGCAAGGCCGCACACGTCAAATATCCGGACAAGGGCGACAACGCCATTTTGAAGCTGCTGTCCTATCTTGCCTCGCTCGGGATCGACACGCCGCTTGGCCGGTATGTCCGGGATCTTCATACTCTTTTCCCGGGGGAGTACAACGGCAAGTCCTTGCAGATCGCTTCTGAAGACAGTATATCCGGCAGCCTTTTCTGCTCGCTTTCCATTATCGAGGCGGATGAGAGCCAGTGCGTTCTCAAGATCGATATCCGGCATCCGGTGACGGTCAAAGGTGACGACATCGTGGCAAAGCTGAAAAACGTGTTTGGCGTTTTTGGCGCCACAGTCAGTGTCGATAGCCGTAATGAACCGCTTTACATGCCTGAAAGTGATCCTTTTGTCCGTCTCCTGCTGGATTCGTATGCCTCGGTAACCGGGGATGAGGCAAAGCCCCTGTATACGGCAGGCGGAACGTATTGCCGCGATATGCCCAATTCCGTGTCGTTCGGAATCGTCTTTCCGGGAGAAGAACCTGTAGCGCATATGGCAAACGAGTATGTGAATGTGGATTCCTTGAAGAAGGCCGCCCATATCTATGCCGAAGCGTTGAATCGTATCGACGGGCTTCCCGGGAAAAACGGGTTTTCCATGAAGTCGACGGTCGGGAAGAACAGGGTGTTTTCATGATGTTTTTGGATGGCATCGATACTCGCTGTTTCTGCTGTTGTTGATCTTTCCTGATCGTCCGGCTGGAAAATCCGGCGGGTTGTAACCGGCGCTAGCTTGTGCTGCTGCCGGGCTCGGGAAACGTCGTGTCCCGAAATCGTGCCCTTTCTTTTTTCTTTTCTTTTTCTAATTCGGCTTTGCCGGTTTGTTTTGTCTTATGGAGAATTTTATGAATAAAAAAACAGTCGCCCTCCTCGCTCTGGGCTTGTCGGGAACGCTTGCTCATGCGCAAGGCAGTGTGACACTGTATGGTGTCGTCGATGTCGGGTATATCAAGGAAACCGGCCGGGACATCAGGATGGGCGATAACGATAACAACCGTCTGGGCTTTCGGGGAGTGGAAGATCTCGGCAATGGGTTCAAAGCCATTTTCAACCTTGAAAAACGGTTCGATTTGAATGACGGTACAGCGGGCAATTCGAATACGGCCAGTTACAAGGGAACAAAAAACGCAAAACAGAAAGACTGGGATGGCCCGACGTTTGTCGGACTGGCAAGCGAGAACTGGGGGAAGGTTCAGCTGGGACGTGTGAATGAACTCTCGACGGAAACGATCCGCAAATTCGATCCCTTCAACCAGATCGGTATCGGTTCCCAGATTTACAGTGTCCAGCGCAATGCCCGTATCGATAATACCGTTCGCTATAACAGCCCGGACTGGAGCGGTTTCAGCTTTGGCGCAAGCTATTCTCTCGGTGGCAATACAAAGGGAGAAAATGCGATTGCACCTGCGTACTCCGGTGCAGACAATGACGGCTACGGTATCAATCTTTCATACAACAATGGTCCGTTCTCATCGACGGCAAACTGGAGCCGTGTGGCCGATTCGAACGATTCCTCTGTCTGGAATATCGGGCTTGGGTACAAAGTCTTGCCGACTCTCAGACTTTCCGCTTCCTATGAAGACACCAACAGCAAGGGCTGGAAGGGCGGCAATGGGGCGGCTTCGGGCACGACGGCCAATCCTGACGGATATTCCAGTGCACTGAAAGCAAGGGAAAGGAATTTGCTGGTAGGGCTTGGCTGGAATGTCGGCCCCGGCAGGCTTGACGGTTCCGTCCAGTACAATCGCCTGAAAGACACGGCATTTCTGACGGATACGGCGGATTCCTGGAAATATTCGGTCGGTTATACCTGGTTTCTTTCGAAAAGGACTTCCCTCTATGGCTTCCTTGCCTATACGGATTACGGCGACAAGGAAACGGGCAATTTTTACAGTGGCCTGAAAAAAGATAGTGTGACGGGTGTCCAGCTCGGCATGACGCATAAATTTTAAAATGACGGGATCGTTCGCAGCTCAGGTGAATGATCCTGACCTTGAAGCCAGAATCCGGCTTTTGTCCTGAACCCGTTTTGGCAAACCGGTCAGGATGAAAGCCGGTTTTTTTGTGTTCAGGGCTTGTATGGCCATGCGAGGGCACGAATATGGCTTCTGATAGGATAGAATAAAAACCATTCTGTTAAGGTGGTTTGATTGCAGGGATGCCTTATTGCGCAACAAGATGAACGGACGGGGAAAACGATGGAAACATGGATGATTGTATGGGCCATTGTGCTGGCGACATTGATAATGATTGGCTTCGGTGCTTTCAGGAAATGGTTCAAAAAAAGCAAAATCGTCAATGAAGTCAGGGAGGGTGTCGCCTCAGTCCAGGGTTTCCGTGAAAAGTATCCCACCACAGCGGAATACGAAGCGGCCATCAAAAGGGAACTCTTGAGTCAGGGCGCCGAGGTGACACTCCTGAAGCAGGTGTTGAAAGACAAGTATGACATGACGATTGCACAAACGCACAAGTCGGGAGAAGAGCCTGCCCATTTTGTCGACCGCTGGCTTTTTTCCGTCGCCGCGCCGAAACGCTGGGACTTTATCGAGGGTATGTTGCCGTATTATTTTCAGGTAGTGCAGGTGGCACTCGCACAAAACATCCGCCCGACTCCCGTCATCAACCAGTGCGGGGGCATGACGCCGTTCATCCAGATGATCGAATCGGAGTATACACGGGGGACTTCACCGGAAGAACTCGTCACAAGGCGTTTTTTGGCGTGATATTTTTGGTAATATCAAATATTTCTGTCTTATCCCGATACCGGAGAACAATGTCCGGTACAATGAACGTTTGTCCAATCCCATTGAACAGGAATAATCATGGCCAATCAGGAAGAACCAATAAAAGTGACGGATGATTTCAAACAGTGCTGGCAGTCTGCCGGTCGCCATTTGCAGAGTCAGGTTGAAGGCGGCCTGACGTGGATGCGGGCGTCACTGGATGAACCGTTTATGGAACATCTGTCTTTCAGACTCGGTAACCAGCTGTTTTTCGTTCGTGTCATAGATGTTGACAATGAACTGAAAGTCCCTGGAACAGACGAAAATCTGATCAAAATCGCAGAGGGGTGCAAAGGTCATGCCTGTATCATGCCGATGAGGTTCTCTTTCGGAAACTGGATGCCAGTAGAAAAGGGCTGGGGCCTTTTGTCAGCTGTCGATAAAAAGCCGGTGAACCCGCCTGATCTGGTCACAGATGAAAAAATCGAAATGACGGATTGGGAACTGCACGATTTTGCCGTTCAGGTCGTTCGTCAGAATCTGATGCATGAAGGCGAACACGTCGCCGGATGGGTCAGCAATCCTGAATTGCAGCCTTCCATCTGGATCAGTACCGAAGAATTTCCGCAATGGGTCGTTGTACAGGCCGTTCGCTGGCCTGCCGAAGCGAAAATTCCGGATAACATCAAGGAAATTGAAGACGCTTATGCCTCCAAGGAAGCAAAGGGTACCTTTGCCTATGTCACTTTCGCCAACGAAAACCAGAATGTGAAAGAACCGCTGAAAGAAGGGGAAAAACCATTGCCTATCTATCGCGGTGACAAGGCTTATATCAGTTATTCCGGTTTGTTGAGTACAGAAAACTGATACTTGCTGCCCTGTATTGAAAACCTCCCGTTCAAACGAACGGGAGGTTTTTTTATGTCTTCGCGCTTTTTCGTCTGTCTTGTCTGCAAGGGCTTTTTATTGGATTCGCCTTGTTTTTACAGACTTTCTTCCATTTGAAAGTAATCCTTTTTGTGTTGCATGAAGAAAACACTGTTTTTATTTACAGTATGATATACTGGATGCATAAACAGTACAAAAAGGAGAATCCAAAATGAAAAACCTTGTTTCCGAAATGATGGATGCACTGATCTTTATCGCTTCGATTGTTGTGGTAATTGCCTGTTCCCAGTTTCCCCTGAATGTGATGTAAGGATAGGGCTCCCTATTCTATAAGCGGTACGAAATTTCTTTACCGGTTACCGAAAAAACAGTATCTCTTGTGTGGGGAATTTCTTTCCATGCAAGGCAGGGGCAGGCGGGCTTGCACAAATCTGTCCTCAATGTTTCGTCTTGCGAATCTTATTTCCCCGTCCCGTTTTCATATATGATGGATGAATGGTTTGAAAACGGTCGGAGAAGCTCATGGATGTTTGCGTTATTTTTTATGCCAGCGGGTATTGCCAGTTGCAGGTTGCCGATGACGGTGACGATTTTTGCCATGTGTATGACAATCCGGACAATCTTGCCAAGGATGTTTCCCGTCTGCTGGGTGGTGATAATGCAATCGGCTGGTACGGGAACGATCCTGATGCATGGCTGAATCCTGAGACGACGGGTGGTATCCGTTTTGTATCCGGTCAGGCTTTGCCGGGATTTTTGGCTGAGCTGGAAAAAGGGAAAATCGATTCCGGTTCCCTCTGGGACAATGAAGCCGCTTTTTACCGGGCGCTTTCGGCCAGACGGTCGGGCTGGTGATCGGGATGTTTGAGTTGTTTTTCAAGAGCGTAACTGTTTTCCAACGGCCAGAGACCGAAGCTAAACGAATAAAAAAAAGGACTGCACGAATTATTTTCGTGCAGTCCTTTTTCATGGAATTGTTTTTTCAGGCTTTGATGGCGATCGCTTTCAGCAAGGCCTGCAATAATTGCCAGGATTTTTCAACCGTATCGATTTCAACGGATTCACCCGGCGCGTGCGGGCTGTGAATGGTCGGGCCAAAAGAGATCATGTCCAGTTCAGGATATTTAGACTTCAGGATGCCGCATTCCAGCCCGGCATGAATGATGTGGGTTGCCGGTTCGCTGCCGAATTCACGTTTGTATATCTGGCGGCACAAGGCGAGAAGGGGAGAATTCATATCAGGTGCCCATCCGGGATAGGCGTTTTCACGTCTCGGCTGGATGCCTGAGAGCATGAAGAGACTGATGATTTCCCCTGTCAGGGCATTGCATGCGCTTTCGATCGTAGAGCGGACCATGAAGGTACAGGTTCCCGTGTCGGATTGCAGGTTGATCGTACCGAGATTGTTGGACGTTTCCGGCGAACAGGTTCCGGCAGTCATGCGCCAGACGCCATGCGGCGCTGCATTCAAGGAAAGCAGCCAGATGCGCTGGTCGAAAGAGGACATGATTTTGTCTGCGGAGGTGGTACTCCATTTGATCTGGCAAGCTTCATCGACGCCAGCCAGTTCTGTCATGATACGGTCTTGCCATTTTTGCAAGAGGCCACTGACCGAAATCATGTTCTGTTCCTGAATGCCAATGACGGCAGACGCTTCACGTGGAATGGCGTTTCGGGCGGTACCGCCTGTGAAACTGGACAGGCAGAGTGGAAACTGTCTTTCCAGCGAACATAAAATGCGCGTCAACAACTTGATGGCATTGCCGCGGCCTTCATGGATATTGATGCCCGAATGACCGCCACGCAATCCGCTGATGTCGATCTTCAACGCTTTCCATGCCGTCGGGAAAGGTTCGGCGCGCCCGGTTCGCTGGACAATGACGTCAGCGCCACCGGCACAGCCAAGGCAGAAATCGCCCCATGTTTCACTGTCCAGATTCAACAGGATTTTTCCGGAAAGGACGTTCTTTTCCAGTTTGTTGGCGCCGCCCATACCTTCTTCCTCGTCAACGGTAAGGAGGGCTTCAAGAGGGCCGTGGACAAGCGTTTTGTCTTCGAAGGCAGCCAGTATCAGCGCAACGCCGATACCGTCGTCCGCACCAAGGGTCGTGTCTTCGGCGAGAACGAGGTTGTCACGTACGACGGGCTTTATCGGGTCTTTTGAAAAATCGTGTTCGACCCCTTCGTTTTTCTGGCAGACCATATCCAGATGCGCCTGCAAAATGACACCGGGTGCGTTTTTATATCCGGCGCTTGCCGGTTTTTTGATGATGAGGTTTCCGCCCGCCTCGACCCGATTTTCCAGTCCCTGACTGCTTGCCCATTGCTTCAGAAAATCCCTGACGGCTTCTTCGTGCTTGGATTGTCGTGGAATACGGCACAGTTCGGCAAAGTGTTTCCAGACGGAAGCGGGTTTGAGATCCCTGAAAGGATATTCCCCTGAGTTCATTTTTTTATCCTCAAAAGACGATACGTTTCAATTGATATGAAGCCATCATACCAACTTCAATGGAAGTCGGCAGTTTCTTTTCATGAAATGTTGAAGCGAATTAAGCGTTAAGCCGGTTGAGTGTCCGGTCTCTCTGTCAGGAATATGCTATATTTCAGCGGGATTAATGAATATGAAAACAGGGTTTTTATGGCATCTCTGATTGAACAATATCTGGCTTTTTTCGATGGTTCGCCTTTCATGTACACGCTGGCGGCAGTGGCCTTGCTCGTCGTTTTGTCGGCGATCCTGAATTTTATCGTCAAGAAAATATTGCTCAGGCTGGTCAACCGGGCGCTACGTTTGACGCCGGCAGCCAATATCGGTGACAACCTGATTGAAAAAGTCATTGCCCGGCTTGCCAATATCGTTCCCGCTCTCGTGTTCACACGGGGAGTCTTCTGGATTCCGAATTTGCCGGAAGGGCTCGCTTCCTTTATCCGTAATGTGGCAGCTTCGTTCATCATCCTGACTTTTGCGATGGCTATCGGAGCGGCTCTGAATGTCGTTCAGGCAATTTATAACCAGCGTCCGGTTTCGCTCAACAGGCCGATCAAGGGGTACATTCAGTTATTGAAACTGGGTTTTTATCTGATTGCCGCTATTCTGATCATCGCAACGCTGATCGAAAAATCGCCGATTCTGCTCTTGTCCGGTCTGGGTGCCATGGCTGCCGTTCTGATGCTGGTCTTTCAGGATACGCTCCTGTCACTGGTGGCCAGTATCCAGATTTCCGCCAACGGAATGGTCAGGGTAGGCGACTGGATCGAAATGCCCAATCAGAATGCAGACGGGGAAGTGATCGATATTGCCTTGCATACGGTCAAGATCCGGAACTGGGACAGGACGATCACGACTTTGCCGACCAGAAAGCTGATTACCGATCCGTTCAAGAACTGGCGCGGGATGCAGGAATCAGGCGGACGCCGGATCAAGCGCTCCATCTATATCGACCAGACCAGCATTCATTTCATGACGGATGAGGAAATGCAGAGTGTTCATCGTATCCGCCTGCTTCAGGATTATCTGGCAGGCAAGGAAAAGGAACTGGACGAATGGAACAGGCGACTGAACGATGCCAATAATGCTTATGCCAACCATCGCCGGATGACCAATATCGGAACGTTCCGTATTTACGTTGAACAATACCTCAAAAATCATACCAGTATCGTTCAGGATGCCACAGTGCTTGTCAGGCAGCTTGATCCGGGTGCCAATGGCTTGCCGATTGAAATATATTGTTTTACCAATACGACGGTCTGGAATGATTATGAAGCCATTCAGTCCGGCATTTTCGATCATCTTTATTCGATCCTGCCCCGCTTCGGCCTCTATGCCTATCAGCAGCCAAGCGGACGCGATTTCCAGAAGATACGGGTTCTGGAAAACGTGACGGAAACGGTTTTGAAAAATGATTCCATCGTATTGGGCAAGGTTCCCGATACAGAGGAGAAGGCCAGATGATTGATGATCATTTGCTGGCAGAAAAACTCCAGCGCTTTTCAACGGACAGGGACTGGGACCCATTCCATACCCCGAAAAATATCGCGTCGGCCCTGTCAGTTGAAGCTTCCGAACTGCTGGAAATCTTCCAGTGGACCCGGGGACAACATGACTGGTCGGAAATCGATGATGACGAAAGCGTCAGAACGCACGTCGAGGAAGAAGTGGCTGATATCCTGCTTTACCTGATCCGTTTTGCTTCTCTCGCAAAAATCGATCTTCAGCAGGCTGCGCTGAAAAAGATGGCACAAAATGCTGTGAAATATCCAGTGATGCGTTCAAAGGGTTCCGACAAAAAATATAATGAGTGACAGTGCGCTGGCGCAGGGCAGAGTGAAGCTGGTGCTGTATCGGGCAGAGGTTTGTATTTCCCTGCCCGATTTTTGTCATATGGTTCGCATACAAGTGCCGTTTTCTTTTCGGAAATCGTCTGAAATGAGACAAATATGGTTTTTTTTTGCTTCCTGCCGATGAGTTGACAGACTTTTCTTGTTCTCCTGGACAGGTTTCATTCATTATTACGATTATCCTTTCCATCTCTGGAAGCCCTATCCAGCATGCAACATAATCATTTATGCCGTTATTTGTTCTCTATTGCATTTATCTCGATATTTGCGATACCTCGTGCCGTCTTTGCATCCCAAGTGACAATGTCCGGGGCTGATGTCGACTGGATGAGCATTTTTGCAATCATTTTCATTTTTCTCGTCATTGCCGGTTTGGTATGGCTGTCGTTTTATGTGAAAAAAGAGCGTGCAAATCATGTACAGGTCATGATCTGGATGTACAGTTCGGTTCTGGACGGAAAGTTACGCAACCTGATTATCAATCTGCAGGATTCTGTCGAACTCCTGTGTTCCGATAATTTCGACAATGAATTATTAAGTGTTTCGCAGGACAGTTTCTGGCGTCTTGGTGACAAAAGGTTGCGAGCCGATTTTCTTGATCTGGCAGAAAAATCCTCTCTTGGAGAACTTCAGATTCAGGATATCAATTATGGGTTCGAGTGTCTGGAAGAAGCCATAACGTATATGAAAACGCTTTCCGACAGCCGGGATGGCAGGCTGGAAATGCTGGCACGCATTGAAAGGGAACAGCTCCAGGATTTGCTGCTGGGCGCGATACAAGCTTTTGAAGCGGTCAAACGCAAGGTTTGCCCGTGACGGGCGGGATATACGAGGCATCTGTCCGGTTCGTCCTGATGGCCTTCATGATTTTGCATGTCTGGAATCCTGACTTCAAAAGTGGCCCCACTGGCGTCAAGACGTTCCGGATCAAAAAGAAATCACACACGTAAAACGATAACGGGTTTATTTGCGCAAAACCTGCGTACACCTTTTCTGGATCATCCGTGAAGATTGAACCGGAACCCAATGCACACATGGCCAACAAGCCATGTTTTCATCCATTCAGAAATCATGTTGATAAAATCATGATTCGAAACAGTTGCCCCAAACCTGTGCTGATAAATAACGTGAAGGATGATATCGGGCAGGTTTGCCCGCATATTTATATATATGATGAAACATTTTTATAAATGATTTCAGGGCATATAAAAATAAATGGAACTCGCCATTTATATTAAATACATTTATAAACGAATTCAAAATTCTTGCATGGATATCGTTAAGGGATTTAACTTTATAGGGTATTGGCGAATCTGTCTCTGATAGTCCGGGTAGTTAATCCATACATATTATTTGCGATTCATTAATGACGTTAAATAAACGGGACAATCGGTATTGGCAAGCGTTTTCACCATATTTATTTAATTCGGCAAGCCAACAGTTTCCTTTTGCTTTCTGATTTCTTCAAGCTGGTCATTCATGATATTGGAAATCAATACTATTTTGGTAACCAGCTTGCTGGAAGGTGTAATGAAACGCAGTCTCTGATCGCTGTTTTTCTCCGTGAGCCTGGACAGGTTGATCCAATTGTCGTCGACCAGTTTTTTGAAATGATACCTGAAACCGGTATGGGATAAATCCAGGCTGAGAAGGAGCCTTTTCATCGTGAGAGGCCTTTCATGAAGATATTCGGTGAGAACGAACATCAGGATATCCAGAATGACAAGACTGGATCCGACCGGCAGATGATCAGATATGGCATTCCTTAATGATATTAATAATGCCACTTTCAATTTCAGATACATTTTATTCATCAGATTTTCCAATGGCTTTATTTGAAAAAACAATATAAGTGTAAGAGAAAAATCTGAAATCAATAACTAAAATTAGGTACTAAAATTAGGTACTAAAATTAGGTTTTTATTCTTATTGGGAAATCCTTTCCTTTCATGTTGAAATCATTAAATCCTATCTTGGTTTTAAAAAGATAAAACGGTGTCTAATAAATAATAATGGTGGAAGAGATGAATAAGAAATGGATTGCTTTGGCAGTTGGTTCTGTTTTTGTTACGGGTGCGGTTCATGCAGCTGGTTTTTCATATAGCGGAACAGCTGATCGGTGGGATCGTACATTTTCAGGCACGACAGGTACCGAGACGGCTGATACCATTACCGTGGGAGGGCTGACATCGAACGGAGCCGTGTCAGGGACAACGATTAAGGGAACTGCCGGTTTAGATGCCAGTAATGCAGGTATTATCAATGCCGGGGCGATTAGTGGTGCCACAACAATTCATGCAAGCGGTCAAATAACCGGTACAGGCGTGAATGCAGGAACGGGTCAGATCATTGGCACGGGTGGGTTAAATGTTTCGGGTACCAGTACACTGGGAGCGACGGAGACGACTGGAATCACCAATACGGGTGATGTTAAAACGGACACGTTACAGACGACGGGCGCTGCGACATTAAACAGTGTTGGCGTAACCAGTAATGCGATAGTAGGCGGGACACTGGGCGTGACAGGTGATACCGCATTGACGAATACCACGGTTGACGGGACGCTGGGCGTAACGGGCAATACCAGTATCAATACCACCGGAACGGGTGCAACGACTATCGGGAATGCAAGCGGCAGTGCTGTCACGATTACATCCGGAACGTCCGTGATCAAGGCGGAAAACGGGGCCACTTCCATTACCGGCACGACCAATACAATAAACGGTGATACCAGCAATCTGATTACCAGCCAGACGAATACGGTTGAAGGCAACAAAAACATCATTACAGCAACCGGCGCAGGTGCATCTAATACCATGTCAGTGGCCAACGGTACCAATACGATCACGGCAACCGGAACGGGACAGAATACCATTTCGTCGGCAACCAACAATACGGTGAGGGCGGATCAGAACAATATTATTTCCGCAGGCAATCATAACCAGATCTTGTCGCAGGGTGACAATACAATGAGTGCCGGTGTCAAAAACACCATTACGGCTGCCGGAAACAACAATATCACTGTGACTGGAGACAATGGCAGCAACAATCTGTCGGCGACAGGTGCAAACGGTGCCAACAATATCACGGCGACTTACAATCGTATAACCGGCGATACCAATACCATCCGGAGTATGGATGACAATAACCGTGTCGTTGTCGGAAACGATGAGGCTGGCGGTACAGGTGTCGTCATCAATTCGCTGGGGACGAATCAGGAAACCGGTATTGCCATGAGCGGGACAGGTACGGCAACCGGCATGTCGCTGGCCGGTACGGTCGGAGGGGCTTCTGCGACAATGGCGCTTTCCGGAACGAGGGCTACATTGCAGGCAAGTACGGGCATGGGTCTGGACGTCAACACGGCAACAGCGGACACGACGGCTTTGAGTGGCGGATCGGGTACCGATACGGCTTCTACTGTCGCTCTGGCTGACAACAGGGCAGAGATCATGACCGCTGACAGTGGCTGGGGCCGTAACGGTATGATGGCCAATGCCACGACAACAACTCTGGTAGGTGGTGGTACCAGTATGGCCTTGAGCAGTTCCGGCGCGCATTTTTCGAATGCCAGCGGCGGTCCGGTTACGGTTTCCGGCGTGGCTGACGGTCGCAGCCGTTACGATGCGGTCAACTATGGTCAGTTGCAGGATGTTGAAAGACTGGCCTCTCGCGGTATCGCAGCGGTGAGTGCCATGTCCAATATTCCGCAGGTCGAACAGGGCAAGACATTTTCAATTGGCGCAGGCGTCGGCAGCTATAACGGTTATCAGGCTATTGCGATCGGCGCAAGTGGACGTGTGACGGAAAACACGATTGTAAAAGCGTCCCTTGGCACGTCTGAAAACGGTCATGTTGCTTTCGGTGGCGGTGTTTCGTATTCCTGGTAAGTGGTGAACAGGAGTGTGCACATCAGGGGCTGGCAGGCGACTGCCGGCCCTTTTGCATTGAAGCGGGAAGGTATGTGTAATGAAAAAAACGGTTTGCGTTTTGCTGGCGGCATTCGCCGGTTTGTTCCTGTCGCCGGGGTTCGCCGACCCGGCTGCCGGCAAAACAGTGGCTCAGGGCGGGGCGTTGAAGATGAAGTTTCTGGGCAAGTTCGATGCAGGTGTCCCGAATGCCGGGATTTACAAGATGTACGATCCGTCGGACGACGTGGTGTGCTATGTCCTGATGCCGGATTTGCCGGTGACACGAAAAATCCCGCAGGGAATCATGTATGAAGGCAACTCTATCGGCTCGATCAGTTGTGTGAAGGTGAAGGTGCATGTTGTGCCGATGAAAGCAAGGTGACGATTGCCGCAGGCGAAATTGAATGGCTTTTTTGTGCCGGTTTTCTGCGCGGGAGAGGAATTTGGAAAATCCCGACAGTCTTGTGTCCATCGGGATTTCCTGAACGGCAGCAGATGGTGGACAAACGTTACTGGACGACCATATCCATGACATAGGCCTGATTTGGCGCATTGACGGCCGGGTTGGTTACGTTATAACGTTTCAGGCGCAGGATGTGACCCATGCCATCGTGTCTGTAACCTTCAATGTTCGGATAGAAAGGACGCCATGTGCTGGTGCCGTTGATGACGCCGTTATTGTCGTAATAGACGTCACGCACCTGCAGGCACTGTTTCAATGGCATTCCCGGAAGGGCGCATGCCACCGTCGATGAAGCGACTTCCATGAATATGGTTTCGCCGGTGCCACCGTAACGGACTTCGGCTGTAGGACGGCCGGTAAAGGTCAGGGTATTGCCGTCAGTAAAGCGCAGTTTCATGACCGGGGCGGCAGAGAGGTAGATGTCTATGTTGGCTTTTTTCTGGAACTGGGCAGCGACCTGCTGTTCCAGTGTATTCAGCTGTGGTGTACAAAGCATCCGGGTCGATACCATATCGGAAAACGTCACCATGTTTTCGTTCAGAAGGTAATTGCCGGACATGACGTTACACGTGTTCGAAATAGTAAAGCGGTTGACCTTGAAGTCGACCTGTACCGGTTTGGATGGCTGGACGAACAGATAGTCAAGGCGCTGGCCACGATGATTGGTTGCATCGGTCAGTTGCCAGTGAAATGCATCAAGGGAATTGACCGCTTGCGAAACGGGTGGATTGGAGTCGGGCATTTGCGCGCAACCGACCAGAACAAGCGGAGCTACCAATAAAGATAAGAGATAACGCTTCATATTATTCTCCAGGGATGATTTTGCCAGCCGAAAACAGGGACTGGACAGAATGGGGCACTTCTTCTCACAGGTGAAAATGTAACATTGCGAGAACGGGAAGTGCTTCGATTTATCAAATTTGTTTCAATTTTCCTGAAAGACATGTCAGGACAACGCGCCCACATGCTCTTGCGACAATGTGACAGCCCTCATGTTTTTAAGTTCAGGAATTTGCGGGACAGGCAGTATTAATGAATAAGCGTTTGGTCATGATCAACTATCAGAATCCGGGGGAAATAAAAAAAGAGCTTTCAGTCTGAAAACTCTTTCATGAATGATGGAGTGGTTATTTTTTTCCGATCAACATCAGGTTCAGGGGCTTTTCGTCCGGCTTGAGTTTCAGTGCCTGACGCAATTGGGCCTCGTCAATTGAAATGACGTAACGACCTTCTATCGCCAGAGATTCAGCAGCCAGATAGATATTTTGTGTCATGGCACCTGAAGCGATCCAGGCGACATCCGGTTTTGTGCCGCTGTCTGCCACAAAGACGAGGACAACGGGCGAGAGCCCGACGATCGGTTGCGGCCCGGCTTTTTCCCTGACATCCTGTTTCGAGATTTCAATCAGCCTGTTATCTTTCCAGTTGTATTTGAATACACCGCTGTTGTCGAGTACATAAATGGTATTGTACGGCGCTTTTCCCATGGCAAACGGGACAGTCCAGCCTTTGCCGAAACGGTTTTTCCCCGATGCTGCCCATAACAGATTGGACAGTTCCTGTTTGGAGATGTCTTTCAGGGGAAATTCACCGGCTTTGGCAGAATGGCGGCTGTTCAATGCAGCGAAAACCCCCATGCCTGCGGATGTTTTAGGGGCTGGCAGGATAACGTCTGCCCATGCAGGCGCACTGATGAGTGTCATGGCGGCCAATGCACTTATGATGTGTTTACGGTTGTCGAACATGGCCCTCTCCCTATTTCACGAAGTGAATGACGTCGCGCCGACGTTCAGGGGTGGCCGGTTTTTCGTTCGCATATCCCAATGAAACGGCAAATTGGGGTTTGTAGCCATCGGGAATGCCGAGCTCTTTCATAAGTGTCGCGGCAACAGCAGGATCGTCGAACGCTTGCGTGAAGCTGGCCAGATAACAGGAGCCGAGTCCCAGTGCGTTGGCGGCAACGCACATGTTCTGTGTGGCGTTGGCGCAATCGATACGGGCATTGCGATTATCGTTTCCGGAAACGATGATAACGGTCGGGGCATGGTAGAAAGGGGAAAAATCCGGGTCGTTCGCTTTTTCCAGACTGCGGGCATCCCCCATCTTGCGAAGTGTGTCAGCAGCGGCTTTCGAAAGCTTTTTCAGCATGTCATTATTCTGGATGACCGTAAAGTCCCAGGATTGCAGGTTTCGCGAGGTCGCGGCATAAATGGCGGCTTCCAGAATCCAGTTGAGGTCGCGTTCAGCAATCTGGGTGGTTTTGTAGGATCGGATGCTTCTGCGGGTCAGCATGGAGTTGATCGTCTCATTCATGAGAAATCTCCTTGAAAGATAGGTTCGTAGCCTTAAAGGCTGTGTGCGGTTGGGGATGAAGCTTATTAGACCACTGTTTTTTTGCCCTGTAAACTTGAGCTCTTCATATTCTGTTTTCTGAATGTCTCAGCATGTTTTGACGTTGGCGGAAAAGAAAAAGTTGCCTTTTCCTGAAAGGTTTATAAAAAAAGGACTATCGCGCGGGATAGTCCTTCGTAAAAAACAAGATCAGTTCAGAATCAGTGCGGCAGCGGTTTCAGCCGGCAGTTTTCAAACATGTCTTTCGATTTGTCGTAGGTTGATGATTTCACTTCCATCAGCGCCAAAAGGGTGTGGAAAAGATTGTCGTGCGAATAAGTGTTCTTTTCCGCTTCTTTCGCGATACAGCTGTAATCGAGATGGTCGAATTTCTTCATATTTTCGGACATCCAGAGGACCATCGGGACTTTTTTCTGCTCTAAAGGAGCGATGGAATACGGAAGTCCATGCAGGTAAATATTGTTTTCCCCCAGTGATTCGCCATGATCGGATATATACATCAGGCCGGACTCCAGATGCGGGAAACGTTTCAGGATATTGATGGCGTTGGCAACGACATAGTCCGTATAGAGAATCGTATTGTCGTATGTGTTCACGACCTCTTCACGGGTACATTTCTGGATGTCTGCCGTATCGCAGGTCGGCGTGAACTTTTTGAATGTCGCCGGATATCGCTTGTAATAAGTCGGTCCGTGACTGCCCATGGTATGCAGGATGATGAAAGCGTCTTTGGTGACATTGCCCAGATATTCATCGAGGTCTTCCAGCAGGACTTCATCGAAACAGCTTTTTCCGTCACAGTATCGGATGTCATTTTTCTTGACCATCTCTTCGTTGGGAACCCGGTTGCAAACGCCCTTGCATCCGTCATCATTGTCTTTCCACAAAACCTGAAAACCCGACTGCTGCATCAGATCGACCAGATTTTCCGAATAAGCCGCATCGTCGGCATTGAATTTCTCACGCCCCATGTTCGAGAACATGCATGGAACGGAAATGGCTGTCGCCGTTCCACAGGAATAGACATCCTTGAAAGAAATCACATCTTCTTTCGCCAGCATCGGATTGGTCTCACGCGGATATCCATTCAATGAGAAGTTCATCGACCGGGCCGTTTCCCCGACGACCAGAATGAAAACGGTCGGAGCGGCGTCTTCGTAAGGCATCAGCTTTGCCTTTTCATCGAGCCGTGCGAACTGGCGGTTGACCAGCGATTTGTGATGGTAATACCGGACGGTTGCATAGATGTAGTTGGTGGGATTGATCAGACGCGGCATTTCATGATGGTTACGACCGAAAGCGGCGTATTCCTTGAAAAAAAGGGCTGCAATGCCGCCGATAGTGACGATGGAACCGACAATGGCGAAAAGACGGAAACGCAATTCTTTCCAGAAACTCTTGTATTCGATTTTCGTGAATACCAGAAGCGCGGCAGGAATGATTCCGGTAATGAATATCCATGTTATGGCGGAGAGCGACATCAGGTCCATCGCTTCGCGGGTTGTGGTTTCAAAGGCGTTACGGATCATGTCGGAATCGATGAAAACACCCAGATTGAACATGAAGTAATTGGTGGCGGAAGATATGAGCAACAGGCCTGTCAGCAATGGTTTCGTCAGATACGGCAGGCAGAAGATGTTCAGTAAAAGGTATAAGGCAGCGAAGACAAAGACCGGAAGGCTGATTCCGAAAAAGAACATTTTGATGCCAGTCACTTCCAGATGGACGAGCAGATAACGCCAGAGACTCAGATTCAGGATACTGGTCATGTAAAGTGCCGAGAAAAGGATTAGCCAGTGACTTTTGATGTGGAATTTATAGGGGAAAGCGCTGAAAGAGAGTCGTCTCATGATGGAAAGTGGATGCGATGCGTTTTTGTTTTTTAAGGCTTGCTAGTTATGGCGCCTGAAATTTTGTTGCGAAATTATGACAGTATCGGCATTTTTTTGTTGACAATTTTAAAAAATATTTTTTAAACGGGAAAGCAGGCAAGAGCATACGACTGTCAGACTCCACAGAATGAAATATTCACACTTTGTTACATTTGTCATAATTGCCGGGTTTCAGATTGCCTGAAAAAGTGGCATTTATGACCGGGCAGGCCAGAATTGTTGGCTGGCTCATCTTTATACACCGGGTTTTCCACAGGATGTGGGGATAAATAAAAAGCACATAGCCGGGATGAGGGATGACAATGGTCGAATAATGAGTGAGTTGCCCGAAGTAAATGGATGAAAGATGAAAATATTTCCGCTTCTTTCCTTTCAAATTCCATGACAACTCTGTTGTACAGGACATTCCATCAAAAAGCGCATTCGTGCCTCTCTCTGTTGTAAAAGACTGAGGGTGCCTGCAGAAAATGTTGTAACAAACGTCACATTCATGTCATGCACAAGCTGACCGAAAAAAAATCCTGACGTACTATTCGCGCTTCCCAATTGGGCTTTATTGTTCAATCAGACCCGCTACCGGAGACGGTGTCTATTTTTTGAAAGAGTATTGTGGAAGCACAGGCAAGAGAAAATTCAATTCAGGTCCGAAACGACTTCAAACCCTTCGCGACAGGAGAAGGAGCCAACGTAGTAGACCAGCTGGAATATGAAAAATCAGGCTTTCTGAAAGAAGGCTTCAAAAAAGGCATGGCGAGATCCTCCGAGATCAACAAGGCCATCCGTCAGGGATCGTCCATTGCCGCAGCCGTTGCGCGTTTTGCGGCGGAAAAGACCGGAGAAGATATCTTTGACAATGGTGATATCGGTGCGCTTTCCCGACAAATCGAAACCGCCATCAGCAGTGTCTCGTCCCTTTTGATTGCTGACGCAGACGGATTACCTGACGCATTGATTGCGCGCTTTACGCCAAAAGTGAAAGAACTGAAGCATGGCCTGCCCGTGCATGTCCGGGCAAAAGACATCAATGTCACGGTTATCCCGACCTTCAATGCCGATGAAACAGGCGCAAAAGCCATCGTCAAAGGCAATAACCTGCCGCTGGCGATCGGGGATATTGCCGGAGCGGGACACTGGCTGGAAATGCAATACGACGAAGCGCTGGACAAATGGATCCTGCAGAATCCGGCCAAAGGCATCAGCCCGTCAAGCGGGGTTCCGGTTGGAACCATTGAATACTTTGCCTCAGCGATTCCGCCTGCAGGATACCTCAAGGCGGATGGGGTGGCAGTGGGACGTACGACATACCCGGAACTCTTTGCAGCGATAGGGACGGCATTTGGAGAAGGTGATGAATCCACCACGTTCAACCTGCCGGACCTGATTGACCGGTTCGCTCAGGGGAGTTCTACGCCGGGGCTGAAGATTGAGGCGGGGTTACCGAATATCAAAGGAACTTTTGGTGCCGATACGATTATCGTTGATAAAGGAGTCTCAGGAGCTTTTACGCGTGAGCTGGTTCAAAGTTATCCTTTGGAACCAGGAGGTGGTGGCAATGCCGTATATGATTTCAGTCTTGACGCGTCACGCTTCAGTCCGATCTACGGTGCATCCAGCACCGTTCAGCCACCAGCCTTGACCTTGTTGCCCTGTATCAAAGCCTTCGACGCAGCGACGAATCCTGGCCTGATCAATATTACCGGACTGGCGAATGAGATTTCCAATAAAGCTGATCGGGATTTCACGAATGTAAATGATCCTGCGCAGGCATTTAAAAACGCCTCAATTGCATGGGGAATGCCTGATTATAATGCTGGTATATCCATTACTGTGAATACATTAAAAAATGGATTCACAGCTCCATCCGATGGAATTTTTTGTTGTCGTGGCTGGAGTTCAACAATCGTGTCAGTCGTGAAAGTCAATGAAAAATTTGTTTCGGCGATCGGTGGCGGTAGTACGGCTGGAGTCGTGGCATTTTTATCTGCAGGGGATGTTTTGACTACAAGTATTGATCTTACCGATTATGAGGGTTATTTCTATAAGTTCAAGGGGGCTATCTGATGTATGCATTAATACTGAAAGTCATCGATGAATGGATAACAGTGAAATAAATCGTGAACGGCTTGCTTCTGGAAAATACAGAGTTGTTGAGTACACTGGTGAAATCGAAAGGGCAAAACACTCTTTAAAAAAAGGGATATGCGCCGGTTTCATCACTGGAAGAAGCTAAGGCCGTTTAAATGAGTCAAGTTGATCCGCTCTGAAATGACAATTTTCAAGGCAGGTTAACCGATACATTGTTTTTAGGCCTGTCACTGACAGACTTTTTTATGTGTATCCGCCAAATCTGCTCTTGAAAAGTTTTATGATGAAAAAAGGCCACGCAATTGCGTGGCCTTTTAAATTCTGTGGTGGGTTGTGAGCGACTCGAACGCTCGACCTACGGATTAAGAGTCCGCAGCTCTACCAACTGAGCTAACAACCCATCGAGGGATGAAATTATAGCAGCAAAATCGTCCGAGGTTAATACCGGCGTTGCGGTTTCTTTCATGCAATGCCTTTTTCACGCTACTTTTTCTGAAAAAATTACATACGCCCAGTCCTATACGACTTTTTTCACGAGTTGAGCTGTCCGATCTGCCGGGGATGTCATGACAGCTGTTTTTACCATCAAAATACCCATCATTACCTTATTTTTTCACCAATTTGGTGCATTTTGTTCCTGTTTAATGGGGTTTTGGCATAGAGAATCTGCAAGCGGTCTTTCTGCTCCGCATTTTATCGTCTCTCCCCAATGCCCAATACGGTTTTTTTCTGTCAACACTGCCGTTAACAGCTTCTTTACAGGCACTCTCTTCATATTGGCGACATCTTGATATCGATTCCTTTATAAAAGTTGGCACGCATGTTGCGTAAGTCCAATCATAAATATATTTCAGCTTTTTCAAAGGAGCATTTCATGAATCGCACGATTGTTGCCATTTCCTCATTAGCCTGTCTGCCTCTTCTGGGCATCTCCAGTGTTTGTGCAGAGGAAGCGAAAAACCCGTTTTCCGCGAATGTCACGTTAACGACCGATTACGCTTACCGCGGTATCAGCCAGACGGATGAACGTCCCGCCATTCAGGGCGGGTTCGATTTCAAACATGATTCCGGTTTTTATGCCGGTACCTGGGCATCAAGCATTTCATGGCTGCACGATATGTCGGATGGCGGTGCGCCTTCGAGCAGTATGGAACTGGATGTATATGGCGGTTACAAGCGCCAGTTCGGCGATTTCGGGGTGGACGTCGGTTTGCTGGGGTATCTCTATCCGGGCAGTTACAGCAGTGCGTGGAAACAGGCCAACAATATGAAAGACCCGCACACGCTGGAAGGCTATATCGGCGGTTCCTGGAAATTTCTTTCATTGAAGTATTCCCATTCGTTTACGGATCTGTTCGGGGCGGTCGATACGAAAAACAGCAAGTACATCGATTTTTCGGCAGCTTATCCGCTGACGGACAAGCTCACGTTAAATGCCCATTTTGGCCGACAGATCATTACCGGTTCGGGAAATTCCTATAACGACTGGAAAGTCGGGGCGACGCTGAATTGGCAGGGGTTCGATTTCGGTCTGCATTACATGGATACCGATCTCGCGAACAAGAAAGAAGCGAATGCGGATGCGCGTGTCATTTTTTCGGTGGGGAAAGTTTTTTAGCGTACTGGATGTAATAACGACAAGGAGAGCAATATGAAACTGGTCAGTGCCATTATCAAGCCATTCAAGCTGGACGAGGTGCGCGAAGCGCTTGCGGCCATCGGGATACAGGGGATGACGGTAACGGATGTTCGGGGGTTCGGGCGGCAGAAAGGGCATACGGAGTTGTATCGCGGGGCGGAATATGTCGTTGATTTTCTTCCGAAAACGAAGATTGAAGTCGCTATTGCGGATGAGTTTTTCGAACGGGTGATCGAAGCCATCGAAAAATCGGCTTCGACCGGAAAAATCGGGGACGGCAAAATATTTGTCGTGAATCTGGAAGAGGTTGTCCGTATCCGTACCGGCGAAACCGGCGCGGGTGCACTTTGATGAGGAGATTGTCGTGAAAGCCTTGATTTCAATATTGCTGGTGGCTGGCCTTGGCGTTTTTGCGGGTTCGGCTTTTGCCGAAGAGACGACTGTGGCATATGGCGTAATGGTGAGCGATCCTGTATCACAGTTGAGTGCGGGGGATACGGCCTGGATGCTGACGTCCACGATGCTGGTCATTTTGATGATCATTCCGGGGCTGGCCCTTTTTTATGGTGGACTGGCCCGCACGAAAAACATGCTGTCGGTCCTGATTCAGGTTTTTGTCGTGTTTTCCCTGATTTCCCTGTTGTGGGTCATGTACGGGTATACGCTGGCGTTTTCCGGGGACGGGGCGGTCATCGGTAATTTCGACAGGGTTTTCCTTTTGGGGATAACACCGGACACGTTATCTGCGACTATGAAAACGGTGCCTGAATATGTTTTCGTCGCGTTTCAGGGGACGTTTGCCGCGATTACGGCTGCCCTGATTGTCGGTGCGTTTGCCGAACGTATCCGTTTTGCCGCGGTGATGCTCTTCATGGTCTTGTGGTTCACGTTCAGTTATATCCCTCTGGCCCATATTGTCTGGGGTGGCGGATTCCTTGCCGATGACGGGGCGCTGGATTTTGCCGGGGGAACGGTCGTTCACATCAATGCCGGTATCGCCGCTCTGGTCGGCGCTTATATGGTCGGCAAACGGATCGGTCTGGGCAAGGATGCTTTCATGCCACATTCGCTGACCCTGACGATGGTAGGCGCATCGCTTCTGTGGGTGGGCTGGTTCGGTTTCAATGCCGGTTCGGCCGGAGCCGCCAACGGTACGGCAGGTCTTGCCTTCGTTAACACAGTGGTTGCGACGGCGGCGGCAACACTGTCATGGCTGGCGGGTGAAGCGTTCCACAAGGGAAAGGCGTCGATGCTTGGGGCCGCTTCCGGTGCCGTTGCGGGACTGGTTGCCGTGACTCCGGCAGCCGGGTATGCCGGTCCGATGGGCTCGATCGTACTGGGGCTGATTTCCGGGATTGTCTGTTTGTGGAGTGTCAGCTGGTTCAAGAAAATCCTGAATGTGGACGATGCGTTCGACGCTTTCGGGGTGCACGGGGTCGGCGGGATTGTGGGTGCGATTCTGACCGGTGTGGTGGTTTCTCCGGCACTGGGTGGAACGGGTCTTTCCGGCGGCGATTATTCGATGGGATGGCAGGTCTGGATACAGGTCAAGAGCGTTCTCGTGACGATTGCATGGTCCGGTATTGTCTCTTTCATCGCTTACAAGATTTCCGACAAGGTTTTCGGTTTGCGTGTTTCGGAAGAAGAGGAAAGGGCCGGTCTGGACAATACCTCTCATGGCGAATCGGCTTACCGTTACTGATATTTCAACAGATGGCGGTTAAATAAAACGATGGCGCCTATCCGGCGACTGTCTGGCTGCGGGCTTAAAAGGCCCGCAGTTTTTTATTCAGGGATCGTTTTTCAGGAAACAGCTTGCATACCTGTTCCGGTTTGTCCGGGTGAAGTCCAGGTTTCCTGATAATAAGGGGGCAGGTGATATGATGTAGCGTTGAAGAAGGAGGAAATATGTCGATTCTGATGGAATTTGAATTGTCGCTGCCACATGGGTACATGGATGCAGATGGAACGGTTCACAAGGAAGGGGTCATGAGACTGGCTACGGCAATGGACGAGATTTTGCCAATGAGAGACCCGAGGGTACAGGGGAATCCGGGATATCTTGCTGTGATATTGTTCAGCCGGGTCCTCCTCCGGCTGGGAACCTTGCCACTCATCGACACCAGTATCATCGAGAGACTGCATCCGGACGATATGGCTTTTCTCGAGCGTTTTTACGAAAAAATCAACGGTTTTGAAGACGAACATTCCCATGATTCGTCATGTGGTGGACAGTGTTGTTGCGGGCACTGAGTATTTGCTGAAAGGAAACGGGTTTTCAGGGCGTCTTTTTCAGAGAAGGTAAGATCGGCTTGATTCTCTTCAACGTTCCCGGAATTTTATGGGATGAAGAGGGGTCAAACGCCTGTTTATCTCTCTCTGGAGGTCTTATGTCTTTGTCGAAAGCGTTGGGTGCCGAATGTATCGGCACGTTCTGGCTGGTACTGGGCGGGGGCGGAAGAGCCCTGTTTGCAGCCGCCTTTCCCGAATTGGGAATCGGTTTTTACGGTGTTGCGCTGGCGTTCGGCTTGACTGTCCTGACGATGGCTTATGCGATCGGCCATATTTCGGGATGTCATCTGAATCCGGCTATTTCCATCGGCATGGCTGTCGGAGGACGTTTTTCCTGGAAGAATGTGATTCCCTATATCATTGCCCAACTGGTCGGGGCCTGTATCGCGGCTTTTGTTTTGTATATGGTTTATACCGGCCGTCCCGATGCTTTTGTGGGCAGTTTTGCATCGAACGGATACGGCGAAAATTCACCGGGCGGATACAGTCTGGCGGCCTGTTTCCTGATTGAAATGGTTTTGTCTGCCGGATTTCTGTTCGTTATCATGGGCTCTACCCACCGTCTTGCCCCCGTAAAATTTGCGCCACTGGCCATTGGCCTGTGCCTGACGCTGATCCACCTGATTTCGATTCCGGTCACGAACACATCCGTCAATCCGGCACGATCCACTTCGCAGGCGATTTTTGCCAATGTGTCATGGCCACTGGAACAGCTGTGGATGTTCTGGGCAGCCCCGATTGTCGGTGCCGTCATTGGCGCAGCCATTTACCGCTTCCTGATGTCCTCCCGAAATGGAAAAGATGGGGATGTCGTTACCGTTGATGAAACCGTTGTCGAAACCGACTGATACCGATCTGGAAGATGCCCGGCAGGATTCTTTATGGTTTTTGAACCGATGTCGGGCGAAAGAATGAAAGCTCCTCGTACGCCATGCAATCAATGACACGATTGCGTGGCGTTTCTGAATTTGCCTCGAAAAGATTACGATTTCAGGAGAAATGATTCAAGGCATTGGCTGTCATTGTGTTTATTCAGAGTTTGCCATTTTCTCCCTGCCTGTTGAATGTGTATTACTCCGGAGATTCCGCATAATTCCCGGGAAACCGGAGAGCTGACAAGGAAATATTAGTGATGGCTCTTTATCTGAAATGCATTTTTTATAACTTTTTAAACGTTTTTATATAACTTACATGTCTATATAATATGCCGGATAATCTTTTTTTTACATAAGTCGCTCTTTTTTAACACAATTTTCATATTGGGCATATAATCTGTTCCCCGCTGACGGGCTTTTGTCCAAAAGATGAACGCCCGGGCGCGATGATCAATGTTTTAAGAAAGGATTCGATCATGAATACAATAAAAAATTCGATACAACATGCTGTCATGTTCGGGGGCTTGCCTGCCTGCATGATTGCCATGATCCTGTTCCGCGATCCTTCCAGCCACCAGCCGACTCACGACATGCCGGGTGGTGCCAACCGTTTTGTCAACCGCAGCCGCTCGATCAGTGAACCTTTGCCGGTTGCAGAAAGAGGGAATCGTCTTGTCGGCCGTCGGGTCAGAACGAAGATCATTTGACGGAGCCTTTATCCGGAAACCAAATCGAAGTCAGGGATCCAGGTTGCCGGATAATGTGTCAGGCTTAAAAAAGGGGCGATAAACGCCCCTTTTTTCATGATGCCGGTTTATCTGGATATCAGACGAATTCCTGTTTCACGCAATCGACGTAGTATTCCCATTTGCCGTTCTCTTCCTGACGGATCAGACCGTGAACGTCGGTTTCGAAACCGGGGAAACGGTCGTTGAAATCGCGGGCGAATTTCAGGTAATCGACAATGGTCTTGTTGAAACGTTCGCCCGGGATCAACAGCGGAATGCCAGGCGGATACGGCGTCAGCAGGATGGCGGTGACACGGCCTTCCAGTTCGTCGATGGGCACACGTTCGATTTCACGGTGCGTCATGCGGGCATAGGCATCGGACGGTTTCATGGCCGGACTCATGTCGGAGAGGTACATTTCCGTCGTCAGGCGTGCCACGTCGTATTCACGATAGAAATCGTGGATTTTCTGGCACAAATCGCGCAGGCCAAGCCGTTCATAACGCGGATTGGCGGCCGCGAATTCCGGCAGGATGCGCCAGATCGGCTGGTTCTTGTCGTAGTCGTCCTTGAATTGCTGCAGGGAGGTGACAAGCGTATTCCAGCGGCCTTTCGTAATGCCGATGGTGAACATGATGAAGAAGCTGTAAAGACCGCATTTTTCAACGATGATGCCGTTTTCTGCCAGATACATCTTGACGATGGACGCCGGAATCCCGGTTTTTTCGAATTCGCCTTCCAGCGACAGGCCCGGGGTGATGACGGTGGCCTTGATCGGGTCGAGCATGTTAAAGCCCGGCGCGATGTCGCCGAAACCGTGCCATTTGTCTTCGGCTTTCAGTATCCAGTCTCCGCGTTCTCCGATGCCGTTTTCAGCGAATTCTTCCGGTCCCCAGACTTCAAACCACCAGTCCTGGCCCCATTCTTTTTCGATCTTGCGCATGGCGCGACGGAAATCCAGTGCCTCAAGGATGGATTCCTCGACAAGGGCGGTGCCTCCGGGTGGTTCCATCATGGCGGCCGCGACGTCGCAGGACGCGATGATGGCGTACTGTGGCGACGTGGAGGTATGCATCAGGAACGCTTCGTTGAAGATGTTCTGGTCGAGTTTGACCTCTTCGGAGTCCTTGACAAGGATTTGCGAGGCCTGCGAGAGACCAGCCAGCAGTTTGTGAGTGGACTGGGTCGAGAAGATCAGCGATTTTTTGGCCGGCGGGCTGTATTTGCCGATGGCATGCATATCCTTGTAAAACTCGTGGAATGAGGCATGCGGCAGCCAGGCTTCATCGAAATGGAGCGTGTCGATTTCGCCATCGAGCATGGTCTTGATCGTTTCGACGTTATAGACGATGCCGTCGTAAGTCGATTGCGTGATCGTCAGGATACGCGGTTTTTTGTTGACGGCATCGCGGGCGAACGGGTTGGCCTCGATTTTTTTCCGGATGTTTTCCGGTTCGAATTCCGCTTTCGGGATAGGCCCGATGATGCCGTAATGGTTGCGTGTCGGCATCAGGAAAACAGGAATCGCTCCGGTCATGATGATGGCGTGCAAAATCGATTTGTGGCAATTGCGGTCGACAACGACGATGTCGCCGCTGGCGATGCTGGAATGCCAAACGATCTTGTTGGAAGTCGATGTACCGTTGGTGACGAAATAGCAGTGGTCCGCGTTGAAAATGCGGGCGGCATTGCGTTCGCTCTGGGCTACCGGGCCGGTATGATCAAGCAGCTGGCCGAGTTCCTCAACGGCATTGCAGACGTCGGCACGCAGCATGTTTTCACCGAAGAATTGATGGAACATCTGGCCGATCGGCGATTTCAGAAAAGCGACGCCACCGGAGTGGCCGGGACAGTGCCAGGAGTAGGAACCGTCCTGCGCGTAATGCATCAGGGCGCGGAAAAACGGCGGAGCCAACCCGTCGAGATAGGTTTTGGCTTCACGGATGATATGGCGTGCGACGAATTCAGGCGTATCCTCGAACATGTGGATGAAGCCGTGCAGCTCGCGCAGCAAGTCGTTCGGAATATGGCGCGAGGTGCGTGTTTCACCGTAGAGGTAGATCGGGATATCGGCATTCTTGCTGCGGATTTCAGTGACGAATTCACGCAGCGGCTTCAGCGCGTCGTTGATTTCGCCGTCGGTGCCTTCGCCGAATTCTTCGTCATCGATGGACAAAACAAATGCGGAAGCGCGGGATTGTTGCTGCGCGAACTGGGACAGGTCGCCGTAGCTGGTGACGCCAAGCACTTCCATGCCTTCGTCTTCCATCGCCTTGGCAAGCGCGCGGATACCGAGACCGGAAGAATTTTCGGAACGGTAGTCTTCGTCAATAATGACTATAGGAAAGCGAAATTTCATCGCGTTTCTCCACTGTTCAATATAGAAGAAAAGCAGAACAACTCATTGTTCTGCCACATTTTTCTGGCGCTTTCGTGTGCCATCGATTCTTTCCGGAATTATACGTTATCTGTGTTTTTCCGGTTTTCCGCTTTCAGTTTAATGCATGTTTGTGACGGTGATTCTTCCGACATCAAACGAAGCTGTTTTCGTCAACGGAAAAGGCTGGAATCAAAAAACGCAGATTGTCGCAGAAATGTAAGGAGTTTGGGGTTTTTTGCCTTCAATTATTCAATTTTTTCTGTTGTTTTTTTGAAGGGGAGGCGTTTTTCCTGAAAATAATTTCAAATATGGAGTGTTTTGAGTTTAAAGACGTTTTTTCACTTTCTCAGCTATTGTCTCTCACGATAAATTTTTCAGTCGGAAATATTCCTTTCTGACAATTTTGTTCGGGGAAGTTTTACAATTTCTCACTATGGTTCGTGGCAAGAATCAAATTATCGAAGAAACCGGATTTTTATAGTGCCAGATGGAGTCCTTGGGATGTGACGCGTGCATATATTGATCTGTGATTTCCTATATCCCGGAAAAGGTGTACAGATGGAATTGAACTGGCTGCTGAACGAATATGACGGAATCGTCTATGTCAGCGATATGCAGACCTATGAATTGCTGCATATGAATCGGGCAGGGTGTGAAGCGTTTGGCGTCAATGAAGAAAGCTTCAGGGATCATGAGCGCAAGTGTTACGAGGTACTGCAGAGCCGTGACTCACCGTGCCCTTTCTGTACCAACCATCATCTGAAAGATTCCGGTTTTTATGAGTGGGAACATCACAATGATGCGCTGAATACGACGTATCTGCTCAAAGACAGGAAATTCATGTGGAACGGTCGGGAAGCGAGGATTGAATTCGCAACAGACATATCCGGGTATTCGAAGAAGATTGCCATTCAGGAAAAGGAGCGGAATTCCATTCTGAAAAGTCTGCCGGGCGGCATCGCGCGTCTCGATGCGCGGGATATGAAAACGGTCCTCTGGTATGGGGCGAATTTTCTGCGCATGATCGGTTATACGCCAGAACAGTTCAGGGAAGAACTGAACAGTGAAAGCCGGTATATCCATCCCGAGGATTGTCAGAAAGTTGCCGGTCTGATGGCAAGTCTGAAAATATCCGGCGAAACGGCTATGGATGAAATGAGGATTGTCCGTCGCAATGGCGAAGTCCGTACTTTGAATATCACCTTGAGTTATGAAGACGGAGAATCCAGCGAAGACGGGATTCCTTCCTACTACAGCGTCGGAGTCGATATCACTGAAATGAAAGCGCGACAGGCGTTGCAGCAAAAGGCACTCGAGGAAGCCTGTCAGGCCGCAAGAATGGCGAATAATGCGAAGGCGAATTTCCTTTCCAGCATGTCGCACGATATCCGTACGCCGATGAATGCTATTTTGGGCATGACCGCAATTGCCGATATGCATGCGGAAAACCCGGCGCGAGTGCGTGATTGTCTGAAAAAAATCACGACGTCCAGCAAATACCTGCTTTCCCTGATCAACGAGATTCTGGATATGTCCAGGATTGAAAATGGAAAACTGGGCATTTGCGAAAACAATTTCGATCTTGGAGAACTGGTCGAAAATACGCTTGAATTGTGTCGTCCCCTGCTGATGCAGAAGAATCATGAAATCCGGATTGCTATTGGCCAGAAGATCCACGAAAGTCTGGTCGGTGACGCCGATCGTCTCCAGAAAGTGTTTTTGAACATTTTGTCCAATGCGATCAAATATACGCCTGAGGGCGGTAAGATCAGTCTGACGATCAATGAATTAAAATCGGAGCTGCCAACAAAGGGCAATTACGAATTTATTTTTACTGATAACGGGATCGGGATGCCGGATGTCGAGGAATATTGTCAGGTGTCATACCCTGAAAACCACACACATTGTATCATATCTCTTTGAACTTTGCAAGTACTTTTTAAGGTCAAGCTATCGACCGATTAGTAACAGTCAACTCCATGCATCGCTGCACTTCCATCTCTGCCCTATCTACCTCATCGTCTCTAAGGGGTCTCTCACTCTTTCGAGTCTGGATATCTCATCTTGAGGGGGGCTTCACGCTTAGATGCCTTCAGCGTTTATCCCTGCCGGACTTGGCTACTCTGCCATGGCTCTGATAGCCAACAGATACACCAGTGGTCCGTCCATCCCGGTCCTCTCGTACTAAGGACAGCTCCTCTCAAATATCCTCCGCCTGCGCCGGATAGGGACCGAACTGTCTCACGACGTTCTGAACCCAGCTCGCGTACCGCTTTAATGGGCGAACAGCCCAACCCTTGGAACCTGCTACAGCTCCAGGATGCGATGAGCCGACATCGAGGTGCCAAACCACTCCGTCGATGTGAACTCTTGGGAGTGATAAGCCTGTTATCCCCAGGGTAGCTTTTATCCGTTGAGCGATGGCAATCCCACTTTATACCACCGGATCACTAAGTCCTACTTTCGTACCTGCTCCACCCGTCGGTGTCACAGTCAAGCTCCCTTCTGCCTTTGCACTCTTCGAATGGTTTCCAACCATTCTGAGGGAACCTTTGAGCGCCTCCGATACCCTTTCGGAGGCGACCGCCCCAGTCAAACTCCCCGCCAGACATTGTCCCCCACCCAGGTCATGGGTGCAGGTTAGAAATCCAATACTGCAAGGGTGGTATCCCAACAGCGACTCACATAAAACTGGCGTTCTATGCTCAACGTCTCCCACCTATCCTGTACATACAGTATCGAATCCCAGTATCAAGCTGGAGTAAAGCTCCATGGGGTCTTTCCGTCCTGGCGCAGGTAACCAGCATCTTC
>OGXI01000442.1_pt1 | contig 36703 bp, 20 predicted proteins | sample 1576221 | NCBI WGS metagenome assembly OGXI01 (sample SAMEA3541523, study PRJEB24748) | human gut metagenome | biome: human gut; feature: human-associated habitat; material: faeces | place: China | collected 2012
AAAGATCTACATTTGTATTCATAAAATAATTACCTATTCCCATCCGTCCGGGATGGATAGATGGGAATACAAAAATAGCCAATCAAATTGTCTTAAACAATTGACCGGCTATTTTTTTTGTCATACCATATCAGTTATCTTCCCCTGTCAAAATACCAATTAGCGTCCTCTCCGGACTCGTCCTTATTCCTACCACCTAGAAAGAATCCCATCGTCATGCCGTTGGTCATCAACCAGTAGTCGGATGTCTGCTTAATATCCCTAGCCGTCTTGATATTATACCATTGCTTACCAAACGAGAACTTCATGAGCTGCCTCCATAGCTTGCTCTCGCCCTTATACACGCCGGTCTGGACGGTAGCGAACGGATCCCAGTTCCGAGGATCGGTGAGATCGCCTAACTTCCGGGCGGTAACCAGCGGATCCTGTAGCATGTCTATGGCGTTAAGCTCCATGAACGGGGATGTCTGGGAGGCGATCTCGTTGATCGTCCTAAATCCTATATAGGTAATGAACTGCCCGAACCAGCTATCCTCATTATCCTCCCTATATCCCATCAAAGCCCGTCCTATAGCCATCATCGTGGCGAATACCGCCATATTGATAATCGATCTCTTGATATTGATCTGCTCGTAGGGGGTAAGCTTATCATACTCTTCCTTAAGCACGTCATATGCCTCCCCCATCCTACCCTCGGACATCGAGCCATAGACATTTCCGGCCAATCTCCATAATGTTCTCATATATCCTTCCTCGAACTGGTTGGTTTGGAAATTGAAACCGGCTTTCTTATACGCCCGCTGCACGGCCAATATAAACCATCCACGATGAGGCAGAACCATGTTAAGGATAGCGTTCCGGCTAGCCCCCACCCGGTTCTGCTCGTTCAAGGCGCCGTCGCAGATCTGCACCATGCTCCTGACCCTGCTGGACAAGGTAGGTATGTATCTGTCTATAATATCCTTGTTAGCCTCGTTTTTAGCCACGATCTTTCCATCCTTGACATCTACCATGTTCCACATAGAATAATCCCTTAAACGCTCCCAATCACGTTTAGCCTCGTTGGCGGACATATTTCTGTCTTTCATCATCATCTCCTTGAAATTGGAGTATGACCAAAACTGACCCTCGTATAGGCGGGTATCATCCATGACCGAGATAATGACCTGCGGATCCAACGGGGAGTTAAGAACCTCCATCATCTTAAACGGCAGGTCCCGGAATAAGGTTCTCCAGATCTTGTTATACGCCGCCGATCGTACACGGTTGCGGACATTGAATACGCCTAGAGCCTCTCCAACGACATATAATTTGTTGGTACGGTTTATATCCCCGATCTCCGACACGTACGTACTTAATTGCTTCTGAGCTTCCCCATAGGCGTATTTCATGGAGTCCTTGCTTATATACTGCCCTACCATACCTTCCAAAAGGAAGTTGGCCTGCCCGGTAAGGGCACCGGTAGCCGCCACGAACGGGGAGAAGCCTAAGTTGGATTTGGACACAAATTTGGTAAACATAAGGGCCAGCTTATTAAGATCGACCTTATAATTGCCTATATTCCATTCAGTCCGCTTATTGTTTATCCTAACGTCATAGATACTGGCGTTAACCCAGTCCTGAAACATCCTGTAGGCATGAGTGGCTTCTGGATTCTTTCCCCCATCATATTGTGTCTCAAGCATCATATTCCTATATCCCATAACATCATCCAAAGCAGCTCTCTTATACTTATAAGATGCCGCCTGAAGGGATAGCATAGAATAGGAGTACGCGAAGTCATGGGATACGTCATCGGCATTCTCTAGCTTGCTCAGATAGTACTTGGGGATCATGCGATATTTGTTATCGTTCTCATCAATCCCTCCTAGGTCTTGCCCCTGACCATGTATAGGGTCATCCACCCTCTCGCCAACGATATCACGTACGGCGTTGCCGATGACCGCCTTCGGGTCAACCCCGGCCTGCACCATCCTCTCCACGCCGCCCTTGGATATCTGTGGTATTTGGTAGATGTTCCGGAATCGCTCATCATAATCCTCCATAGCCTTACGGCTTATGTTAAGCAGCTCCTTCCTCATCTCCCACTTATCCTTATTGATCGTAGCTTCCTCCCCCTCGTTGGTAATACCGTATTTCTTGAAAAAAGCCTCGTTCTTGTACTTATCGAACCTAGGCGTATGATATCCATAACCCAGATCGGGATTATAATTAGGATTACGGAAAGAACTCTCGGCATCGGCCTCTTCTAGCCACTGGTTATTGATCGATAAGTCAATCATATTAATATCGAACCCGAAACGGGATACGCTCTCTTCCTTTGATATACCATTTTCCATGGCATCAAAGAACTCGGATACCTTATACGTACCGTTATTTATCTTCCTGACGAAGCCAGAATACCCCTTGGGAGAGTATTTTCTCATATAAGGATATAGCCGAGTTCTGGCGTACTCGATAAGTATACTATTAGCCTTACCCATAGCTATATCATTAGCCAGCTTATTGTTGAAGTCAGGACCGTACTTCTTTCTAAAGAACGCCACCTCCACGGTTGTCCATGACGGGTTCTTCCGGGATAGCTTGGAGGCCATCCGCTCCACTTGGCTGCGGGAGCGGGCGGACATATGCTCCTTGGCGAATTTAATTTCATCCATGCCATTGTCGTACGCCATGGCGTCCCTTAGAGCGTTACGGTAGGAATCCGTGACTCCACTCTCCACCGTATCAGGCATATCCATCTCAATATCCTCAGCGGAAGCGGCGGCATTAATGACGCTCTTAGCTTCTGCCAGACGATCATACAACTCGTTTATCTTCCTTAGCGACGCCGACCCGCGCAGCCTGTCGAAATCATATTCCCCGTATCTCGTGCTATCCCGGTACTGGATAAGCAAAGGCCTTAGCTGGTCATTGATCTCGTTTATTGTCGCCATCGCCTCCTCTACCTTCTCTATTCTTGATGATGATACAGATTGCTCCGTGATCTTATCAACAAGATTCTCGTAATAATCACCCTCCTCGGATCCCCACATATCCTTGGAGAAACCAAGATGACCACCGGCCAGCAGGAACTCGAACGCCGCCTTACCGCCCTCGGACCGCTCTATCCCACGAAGTATCTCCTTGAACTCGGCGGAAGCCTTACGACCCTCGTTGGTATTCCCGAACTCCTCGGCCCACGCCTCGTCCCATGCCTTGATCTCCTCGGACATCATCAGAGCCTCGGATCCCTCTTCCTTTGGTGTCCCATCGGAATACCACTCGCTCTTGGCTATAGCCCTATCACGTAAAATATCCAGATAAGATCTCCAAGCTATAGGATCGGATTGAAACGCCTTCCAATCGACCTTCCCGTTCCTCACGAACTTATCCATAGCCACATACCTGCTCCTGCGGATACGGGTCATGAAATCGGACGTAGCTTGCGATACCCTACGACCCAGTCTTTCCTCGACCTTCTTATTGACTTTCTCGATCTTATCGTAATAAGCCTGCACCATAGGTTTCTCCCGGTTCTCATCCAACCACTTATTTATCGTATCCAGATACCGTTGCTGATCCTCGAACGTCATGTCCGAGATATCGAAATTCTGGATGGTAGGCTTGAATATATGATATACCTCCTTAGTGATAGGCTTATCCCCGTCATATCCTACTATGTCGTCACGGGTCTTCACCTTAAGGCCTCTATCGGATAGAAGAAGGTCGATAAGTTGTTTCTCGGTCTTACCCGTAACATTCTTAAGATCATATATATCGATAATAGCCTTAGCCTGCTCGGTCCTGTATAGTAAATCGTATTTGGCGAAATCACGGGACGAGTCAAGGTAATCCGAGTTCTTCCCATTTATCTTCTGTATAAGATCCTCATTATCCTTTATCCCCCATCCACGCTCTTTCATCATCCTAGTCATCTTATTGATATTAGATATACCTTCGATATGGGCTTCATTATGGGCCTTGGCTAGACGTTGGCCTAACATACCTAAAATAGCGTTACCACTATGCTCCAGCGTACCAAAGAACCGGGACATGACATTGATATCCTTATGGATGTTATTTATCAACTTCTTTATCCCATTCCAATATCTTTCCGGGATATTGAACATCCTGAGCTGTCCATCCAGCCAGTCCTCATTACGATCACTTCGAAGAGCATTTATATCAGACATGGATGTCTCAGCCATACGTAATATATCATCCATATCCTCTACCATACCAACCTTATTGCTGCCATAATAATCAGCCGCCTGATTATTGACGAATCCACGAAGGTTCCTGATCAGAGGAACTATCTCCCCATATACGTTATCGATAACCTGTATCGTCTCATAATCCAATCCTTTTCCGCTCTTACGTAGGCTACTGGCGACAGTGACCAAATACTCCACCTCAGCCTTGGCGGTCGCTATGACGCTCTTGGTGGATAATAGGTTGTTATTCTTATTTAGCTCACCCCCGACTTGTCTTACCTTCTCGCCTATATCACGTAGAAGGGAGATACTCTCACCGATCCTCTGACTCTGGCTTGACCTCATCCTCTGCAATCTGGTATATAGTCTTTCCAATGACCTACCGTTCTTGATCAGCTTATTAGCCACATCAACATCCGATAATGAGTACATAAGATGGTCGCTATCCTTTAACAGAAGCACGTCAAATGCGCTTGGATCATCAGCTAACGCCGACTCCTTTATCCTATCAAGAACCTTATTCAAGTCTGATCTTTGGGTAGAGAAGAAATTCCTTATAGCCCGGATTATCCTGCCAAACAAGGAGAGCTGGGCGTCCTCGGACGAGGCCAGATCCTCCACCGCCTGTTCCATGCCCGGTACGAACCGCTGAGCCAACGTCTTACCTAGGATCTCCCGCTTCACCATCCGATCCAGTTCCTCCCCTTGGTATTCCTTCCCATACACCTCATAGTAACGACCGGCGAATTGATTCCATAATGGCGTGTCGACAACAGAGTCCAGAACCTCGTCAATCTCCTGCTGATTACGATAAGTATCGATCAAGAAGTGAGCCACCTCCTCATTAAGATCCTCTACCGTAGCTCCCTCAGCCAGGGCAATAACCCCATTAGCCATATCGGATAAGGCCCTAGCCGAAGGCTCGACACCATTACGCATCTTATACTTATCCATATATTCGGACATACCCATCACCCGAATACCTAACGTGGATAAGATGTTGGTGATATCAGTCCTGTTCTGAAGATCCTCCGCCTTCTCATTCTCAATAACCCCACGGACATTACTTCCGTACAAGGCGTTATCCTCCATCATCAACGACAAGGCTAGCTCCATGAACCCATCATACTTATTATTAAGCTCCTCAAACTTACCTTGCCTTAACATGCCCTTTATCTCCGATCTGCTTACCGTAACCTTCTCCCCTGATGTCGTGATAAGATCAAGATCGTTATTTACCTCCGTATCAAAACCGATGGAGCCTAATACGTTCATCTCAGAAGACATACTACCAAACCTGTTCCTTAGTCTAGACAAGGCGTCCATAGCGTTATAGATCTTAAGACCATCAGAGTTGCCGGTCCCTGTAAGATAATACCTATCTCCTAGCCTTATACGCTCCCCGCTCAACAGACCTTTCTTGATAAGGTAATTGACAAACCCTCCACGGGTACTTATATTAGAATCTGAGCTGATGCCAAGGACCGGGATGAACGAATCACTGTTGTTAAGGGTTATGGAGGACGAGCCAAAGGAGATGTCAGCCGTACCGGACGGGACGTCGCTCTCCTCGACACTGCCGGCCAAGAACCCGGCCTCGATCCGCCCGCCGGACGAGCCTTTTATGGCGTTGGCGTAAGAGTCGTATATCTTGCCGTCATCCGATTTAAAGAACAGGCGAGGCTCACCGGAATCATACACCAATCTTGAAGATGGGGGCGTATAATCTTCAATATCGTTTAACGGCAAGACATTCCCGGAGAATATAATCTCACCATCTATATTTCCGCCCTTAACCCTAATATTAGGTCGTTGCCCGGTAAAAGCGCTTTCCACGGCCTTCCATAGCATACGGGCTGTCTCCTTAATATCTATATTCTCCCTGATAGCCCTTATATCATCCCATGACGCCTCTTTCAGTATCGTATCGCCAATATTATCCTCGTTTATGGAATCCAGATCCACCTCCTGTACCGTGGATGTATCTACCACAGCCATATCATTGACATCACCTACCTCTCCGGAGGTAAGATAAGCCACGACACTGTCGCTATTCCCAAGGTTTCTGGCCAACGCTGGGGCATCCATGTCGCTTATGGCGGACAGGACCTTGGCTGACATAAGTTGCCCCCACTCGCTGGCGCTAAGTCTGGCGCTTATGGATCTGGCAGCCTCCTTATTTCTTGGCACGGATCTCGTCCAGTCTCCGAACTTAGACCTGAACTTATCGTTATAAATAGTCATATAAGCCTCAGCGGCCTTATTAAGGTCACTTACGGCGGCTATACCCGCTATCTTATCGAACAAGGTGGATACCTCGCCGGAAGGAGTCAAGACACGAGCTATCTTACCTTCCTTATTCCTTTTAATTACGCAACTGCTCATAAATAAATGTTTTTCACAAAGATAAATAAAAAGCCTCCACGAATAAGCGGAGGCTGATATTCTTGTATCCCTTGTATGAATTTATAGTCTAATCCATATCCTTATTGTTGATAAACTCGCTAACACAATCACCAGCGAAGCCGGCTATATACGCCGCATGTTCATCCTCCCCGACCTTAAATCCAAGCGACATATTACAGAACTGACACACGCTCATGGCTATATGGAACGACTCATGACATATATTTCTCATCATTATATCATCGTCGCTTGAAAAATTCCAAAGTATGGCGAATTTACCATCATCGTCCCTATCCCTTACCAGATTCACGAAAGACGCTTCCTTATCCATATCATCCTTATCACCCCATTCTCCCTTATGATCCGGCTCCATGTTCTCGAAACGGTTACATAACGTCTCGTAATCCAATCCTACCGTGATAATCAACTTCAACGGATATACCACGAAATCAAATTCCTGCTCTCTCACGTTACTAAAATTATTAATTTTATTTATCAAATTCACATTCGTATCACAAAATGTTTACTCTAACAGGGTTAAACGCTAACCCACTATCGATTATCCCACTTATGTAAGAATCACCGAATACTTTCCTGCCAATCCCAATAGCTCCGTTGATATCAGCATTTAGCAGCTTTCCAATAGAGCTTTGAAACAAGCCTCGTTTCTTTCTTTTGCCGAGATAAACATCATGCTTTCCCAATTTTTCAAAAGCCAGATGATCCACTTTGGAGGTATAGGATTCCTCGTGGACTTGAAAGTCTATTCCAACCAACTTACACTTATAGGATATCTTTTCAACAAGTTTTGAGAATGGAATCTCAACGAACTTCTGGTTTATCCTCTTCCCTAGATTTACTCCATTCTTCCATCCTTTATTCAAACCCACAACAAGATTCCCAATATTGTTTTCAATACAGATATTTACAATAAATCTGCTAACCTTGTGGATTTTATCTTCAATCCAAAAATTCCTATAATTATTTAGCCGTCTAAGTCTCTTTGAAGTTCCCTTATCGCCAATATACGACATCAACCTAGCTCTCTTCTTATTATACCACTGATTGAAGGATTTAATAATCTTGCCGTTTACAATGAAAGGCTTGATACCTACATCGCTTATACATGAACATAAGTTATTCAATCCCAAATCAATCGAAAGAACATTATCCTTATCAAGATTAATATCCTGTTCCTTCTTCTCATAAATAACCTCAACCACATAGCATGTAGCTTGAGGGATTACCCTAACCTGACATAATTTGTTATCTCCTATATTTGTTTTGATTGGTGGAATTATGTTTTTGATAAAATGGATACAACCATCGTTTTTCAATCTGCAAGCAGAAGTCGTAAAGACTGCCATATTCTGCTTCTTGCCTCGTTTGTACTTCGGCAATTTTGGTCTTGATAAAAATTTAGAAGGATTCTTCTCATATTCCTTCTTTGATTTCATCCAAGACTTTGTTACCGAAAACACTTGAGCTACGACTTGTTGGGACACTACTGATGGTAGATTCCTAAAATCAACCTGATTCTCCTTACATAATTTAGTAGAAAACTCATATTCATTTATGTAATCTCCGGAAAATATACCTTGTCTGACATTGAAAAGAACATAATTATACAACAACCCGGATTTGAGGCATACATCCTCAAATCGGTTGTCTTTTATGATATGTCTCTCAACTAATCTCATTCTTAATATCTTATGCCATAAATATAAACATTCTTTATGAAATAAATAATTTATTCAACTATAATCCCCTTAATTTTTCTATAACCTCAAAACACATCTTGCACTCAATCCTACGATACAACTGCCTTACGCCATCTATCGTAGTCCAATAACGACCACCCTCTCGGTGCAGGAACTCACTCATTACCTTAGTGTCAGCCACATCATGTAGGTCATATGAGTCAAAACATAACTTACATATATCGTCAAGATCAAAATAAGTAACCTTATTATACGATATACAACTGATTTGTCTCCCATCAGGAATCTGAACATCGAAAACATCTATCTTATCCATATTAAAAAATAGAGGGATGCCGATCCCATCACAGACCGGTATCCCTTATAATAAATTAGCGACGAAAAGCATGGTGATGGACATGCGCCACAAATGTAATTACAAATTTTGTAAAAACAAAACCATGAATCAAAAACCTATCGGCATTGTTATGAAATCAGCTGGATCATCTATAACTTGCATAGTTCCTCTGTACTGGATACGAGTCCCTTCGTATGCCCAAGATCCTCCATCTGAGAAAAAAGCGACTCCGTTGTAAAGGCTCGCTCCATAACCAGACCGAGTAACTCCCTGCCAGCGTCCATTTGAACCGTCAATATATCCAAAGTCACAATAATGAAAGTTACTAGAAAACATATCAATGACTTTAGGAATCATATCGCCATGCTCCCCCCATACTACTTTATATATACCTCCACTTTCTTTATACATTCCTGAATACACTACACGATAATCAACAGTAGGAGGTTTATATGGGTTAAACCCATCATATATATATACATCTTCACCATAAAATCCTATTCCTCCCATAAACTCACTCTTCCCTCCATAAAAATCTTCTATGCCCAAGAAACTGATTTGGGTGGAAGTTTTTCCGTCATTATTCCCTAGCGAGGATGTGGTACCAATAATTCTATCAAACGAGTCTTCTCCAGTCCCAAAACGATCCATCCCTTGAGGGTTTCTATCAGCGTATTTTGCGTAGAATAAATGAGCTATCTTGCAATGTGTCTCATAATCAATAATATCAAATCCTGCACCTAACGCCGTAGCGTAATCATGAAATAAACGTGATTCTAAATTTCCCGTAGAATATTCATCTCCTGTTTTGCGACTCCACAATTTACTATTGACAACAACCGCCTCTGTTACGCCTACCAAACATCTCCTGAATAGCCCCTTATTTCCCCATTTGGTGATATTGTCATCGACATCGTTATGGGTTAATGTAATATAATTGATAATATCATAATTATTATCATGTTTGAATCCAGTATAGCTATACCTATAACTAGGTATATCTGTCATCCACTGACCCATGGTACCGTCAAGCTTGGCTTGGGTCTTACCGTCATGGAACAATTCCGAATTATTTTCATCCAGATAGCATATGGCGACCCCAGCGTCCGTTTTCTTAACCAGGCACCTTCGTCCCTTAATCCATGAGCTATCGCCACAAGAATCTATAACAGAAATCTGTTTTTTGTCATCTATCCTAAATCTAGCCACTCCACGCATACCGGTATCAAAGCATTGGCACGGCGCATCACCTTTCAACACCCCATACACCCGGTTGTCGCTGGTTAACCACCGTTTCCCGTCGCTCGTGATATAAGCTTGCCTACATCCCTCCTGATTCACCGTAAGCGTCTTCTTAACGCCTTTGGGGGTTGTTATCTCCAACTCAAGGGTACGGTCAAGACCTTTGTTCATTACCGAGCCAAAAGAAACGGCGGCGTTACCGGTCCCGGACCCCGGGCTGACGGTCAGAGGCTGGTCCGTTACCTCGCCTACCCCGTCCTTCCAATTAATATTCAAATCACTCATAATTATGTCTTTTAATTATCATCTACCCACAAAGATAATAAAACAAGAGAACCCCAACCGGCTTTAGTCGATCGGGGTTCTAGCACATGATATTAATACGATTATCGTCTCATCATCTTCAATACGGTCCTAGCCGCAACTTGCGCCCATGTCCAGCTGTCATTAGATGTTACGTTAACCGTCTGTTGAGTACCATTTACATCCAAGTTAATAGTCTCCTTGTCAAGCTCGATAGTAGAGTCTCCAGCGGCTTGCGTTACCGTCACGTTGGCTGTCTGGCCACCAACGGCAGTTACCTTCAATGTAGCTGTCAGTTCCTCGATCGTGACGTTGGCCGGTACGTCCGAGATCGTGATGCTCCAAACGAACTCGCCAGCGGCTCCGGGATCGTCGGCGATAACCGCTCCGTTAGCCGTAGTCTTTCCAGCCGCTGTGTAGTTAGTCGGGAGCTGTAACGTAAGCCCGTTATCCTCAGCCGGCGTGACCGCGAACGTAAGCTTAGTACTGTTAGACTTACCGGTGATGGTAACATTACCGCCTGTCTTTTGTACGGAAGCGTTAGGGCTGTCTGATCTTACCACCTCAGCAGCCGCTGCCTGATTAACTACCAACGCCTTCTTAGCCCCGCCGTTCGTGGTGACCGTAAGGTTGATAGTGCGTTGAAGACGACCGGTGTGTTTCTCACCGGAAAAATTAACCGCCTGATCTCCTGATCCCGATACTGGGTCGACGGTTACGAAACCGAATTTTTGTGATGCCATACTTAAATATATTTACAAATGTCATTTTATTATGCCAAAAATAACTTGTATCATATCACAAGCCAAATATAGGGGGGGTAGATACGGGCAGGTGTTAGAAGCTGCCGTTCCCATGCAGGAACCCGGCACGGAATATAATAGCCTTGTCTTTAAGTTTCTGAACAGACTCCCATTCCCATTCACCCTCACAAGGTCTTATGACATATTTATTGCCCCAGATTTTGAATTTCCGTTCAATAACAAACATCTCCTTATCATTAAGGACATGAAAGATACTCCCAACGGGGAAATACTTATCAGTCCTCAATATAACTCGATGATGTTTCTCGTCATATTCAGGATCGCCTACGATACGGGCCTTATAAAACTGAAAATCGTTTAACGTCTGATCCACAGGCTCTATCCAATAATGTCCTTTAGCCATTGCTATTTATGTTTATTTATCTATATTTGCAGTGTAGTAACTCATAATGTTTTAAGTGATTTTCAACCAAAGGGGAAGGGTGTCCGTGAGGATGCCTTTTTTCATTCCCGCCCACCCTTCCTATGAACAAAAGATCTACCTCGAACAAATGTAATCATAATAAGGCTACGGTCAAAAAGAAACCCTATCGGTATTCTATTGCCGACAGGGTTCTCCAACGTTGTATCAAACTAAATCATATCACTCCATTTGATTGTGTCACCGACGAAGCACCGCACCGCCAGATACCTTACGAACGCCGTCCCTTCCGGGGCGTCAGGGTCTTCCAGATAAGCCAAGACAGCCTTGACTATTTTCTGGTCGCAATCCAATACCTTAGGAAAGTAGTCGCTATAGAACATAGCGAACAGGTATTGGATATCTCCCCAAGTGGCGTTATCAGGTTTCTTGGCCCCGCATTTATCGAACATCTGCTTAGCGTCCTCCATCGTCCATCTTCTCTTGGACCCGTCGGCGTTAAGCATCTTGTCAGCGGCTTCCCTAGCCAGCTCCTTGGAAAAGTGATATCCATGGGTGTCTATATACCGCTTATAATCCGGGTCATCGGCGTCTGCTCCTCAGTAGTAACGACTCCTGCGTCCCCTGCGCATATACGGCTCGGTACCATCGAACTCGTCACGGATGCCACGCTCACCGAACCATCCCCTGCGATACATCTCGTCCTCACGTTCATGGAGTCTCTCGCGTTTCTCAAGCTCACGCTCGTCACGTTCCAGCTCCCTCTCGCGTCTTTCAAGATCACGCTCACGGCGTTCTAGCTCATCCATTCTGCCGTCATGCTCCTTGCCATAGTGGTCGTATATTCCACCACCATAACCCATGTAAGTCCCATCCGAACGTCTGCTACGTCCACGGCCGCCTCTACGATCGTAGATCTCGTCATTGTAGTCCTCTTCGTGACCGCCGCCTAAATCTATAACTCTCATCTTAACCTAATTTTTTAATTAACAACTCTTTTAGCTCATCGAAAGAGGATCCCATCCTATCGACTTTCTCCTCAAGATTCTTGATCTTCCGGTCTTGATCCTTAGTCTGCTTAAAAGCCGGATTGATTTCCTCAAGGATCGAATCACAAGCCTCTAGTGTCCTCCTATGCTTATCGATACTATCGAGAATATCGGAGCTGGTTCTCTTAGCGGCGTTAAGCTGGTTCATGATCGGATCGACCGAGCAGGCCAAAGTTATGTTATTGGACATAGCGACATCCCTGCTCTCCGGTACGACATAGGTCATGGAAGACCCGTTTATCTCCACGGTAAGGTCTATCACCCTATCCTGTAGTTGCTGATATTGCCCCATCTGACCCATCTGGGGTTGCTGGAACCTAGGCTCGGACACGTTAACCACATTCCCCATCCTGAACACCGGAACATCGGACGTATCCAGCGTATATACTTGAAATCCTTTCTTTAAGTCTCTAAACATATCTCGATTTTTAAGCGGGAGGGAATACCCTCCCATTAGACATCCAATCTAACCTATCCCTCATCAACAGTCGTCTCCGACGCCGAGGCGGAAGTTGTAGGCACACAGCAATCCATGAGCCTCAATACACCCCTTACCTTGTTGAAATAAACAAGGCGTTCGGTGTTGTTAACCATAGCCGCTCCGGTCACAGCCACGTTGATCGGATTCACCACAGCCACGCCGGTTACCGGGCAGCATGTGTCATCACCTACCGTGGATACGGTGCTGTTCGCTGGAATAGCTATCTGCACTGGCAATGTCTCGCCTGTTGTCGGAACCACCTGCCGGATTTTCAGCAGCAGAAGGCCCTCGCATGGCAAGGACAGCCATATCCTTGGGTTGATGCCGAAGATGGTGTTGGTAGTAGTCACTACCACGTTCTTCGTGACCAACTCATAAAGAGACCCTATTTTAGAAACACAAGCCATAATAGCCTCCTTCCTTTATAGAGTTAAATAGCGGCGTTTCCGTTGTTGCAGCATCCATTGTTGCACCCACATCCGTAATTACCTCCATAAAATGCTTGACCCCATCCATAAGTCTGGTAAGGAGAGCATGAAGGATAAGCCGGCACAGGGGTAGGTCTCAACTGGTTGATCAAATTCTGAGTCTGTTGCTGAGTCAACGCGGAGGCTTGGTAAGCCGACCTTTCATCACGCAACTGATTGATCGTATTCTGCATCTCACGCATTTCCAATTGACAGAATTTATCATTAATCAAGGTTGTTTGAGCATCAATCTTAGCGCTCAAGATATTGAACTGCGTAGTAGCCTGCTCACGATTATTTGTCAATCCTTGGTTGATGTTACTCTGAAGAACATTGGTTTGCTCTAACGTCCGTAATTGATTGTCAAAGCCTTGCTGCGTTATCATATTTTGAGTAGCGCACGTGCTTTGGTTGATCAAAGAACTCAAATTGCAGCAGCAAGAGCTAATTTGATTACCGATCTCACAACCTTGTTGCTGTACGGCGTTAATAACAGCCTGAGAGGTCATACCTACCTGACCAGCTACCTTATCGATAGCGCCTTGTACGTTACAGATAGCGCTTTGCAATTGAGTGGTAGTACAGTTCAAGGCGTTAGCGATCTGCTCGATAGCGCTTCTGTTACCTTGGATGGCCTGCATCAGCAACTCACGACCATAGTCGTTATTCAATTGAGCGGGAAGACCATTAGCGCAATTCTCACCACCGTTACCAAAACCATTGCCAAAGCCACGGCCACCCCATAACCAGAACAGGACGATGATCCACAACCACCAACCGTTAGCCCCTCCGAACTGGTCTTGGTTGTTACGACCGTTCATCAACGCAGCGACTAAATTCGGATCCATCTTATTACCACCCAAAAGGCTGGTAAACATACCCGGAATCATAGATAATAAACCATTAGCGGCGCTACCGCTCCCGGAACCCATGCCGTCTAACAGCACGATTTTGTCTCCACTTGTACCCATGTCTATTTATTTTTGAATTAATAATAACCCCACCTGATAGTGGGCGTTACAAAGTTCAAAAATTAATAATCCTAGGATCGTGATATATGTCATCATCAAAGCACGTCATGTCATGCAATTGGTATTAATAAGAACCGGTACAAGACAAAAAATCCGGAACGTATCACTACGGCCCGGATTCATCGCAAATCTATAAAATTCAATGTTTCAATGCTCGAAAGAAAACGTCTCACGACGTCAAAGAGAGATTAACTACACGAAAAATCTCGCATCAACTTATTTGTATTAGCAGTGTATTCATTAACTATCTTACTGGATGAGGGATTATCCTCTATCCTTGACAGGCGGTTATCGTCACTCCTTACCGTAACGTCACCCATCCTTCGTACCATATTTTCTTGATATGATGATGGATCGGAGTATATAAGATTATCAACGAACCTGTATATCGCACCATCAACCGTCTCACCTACCTTCTCATATAAGCCGGATTGGAATGACACGAAATCATCATACCTCCCACGAGCCAAGAACGAACCGTCCGGTCTCGCCTCGACGCCGCCGTTGACCTCCCGGAGCAGGCCCGGATTCCTTTGGTACAGATACCTGTAAAACCCGGCATCCATCATCCTATCCTGACTATCCAGATAGAAAAGGTTTCTCATGCTACTGTCACCGGACTCGATAGCCACGTCAAACAGAAGATCCCTTACCTGACCTTCCGGCAACGACATCTCCATGCTTTTTAACGTACCTCTGTCATGGTGGTTCAAAGATACATTATAAAATCCATTAAAATCAAGGAAACGTAAGACATTATTATATAAATCCGATTTTTTTAACCTTTCCTTGATCTGGATCTTCCTCAACGATGTACAGGATTTGATAAAATCCCGATCCTTTCCCTGCCTAGCCTCGTATCTCCTGAACTCCCGATCAATATCGACATCATCCATCTTAGGGGTTACGGGATGCTGGTATATTAATCTGGTAAGGATCATGTTCTCTGTATTCGAGGATGAGATGTTGGACATAACTAGCTTCTTTATGTTATCCTTGACCACGCCAATATCGGAACGGGAAGCCCCGGCGGGAACCACGCCAGCCGGCAAGTACGAGGGCCGCTCTATCCCGATATCGGCCAACATCTCATAGGCCTGATCGGTGTCGGTTATCGGAGCCGTGTTATGGTACGTATTCCTACCCATATACAACATGCTCCTATCATACATATCGGAAGGGGATGTATTCCCGGACCTTACATACACCATCCTATCCCCAGTAGAATAAGTATCCTGAACCTCGTATATCGGGTTCCCTTTTCCTGTTATCCTATCAAGATCGGAGATAAAGCTATCGTATACCGAATTGCCGGCCTGTATGGAAGACAACATGACATCCAGCGACGCCATAAGATCACGGATATCCTCAGGTCTGGATATAACCATCTCATCGCTGATCGCCTCGCTTATATCCACACCCATGTCGGCAAGATCCATGGCTATGTCATGCAGACGTCCGGCAACGTCCTTGATGTCCTTAAAATCATCCATATCGATTATCTCCCCAACCTTACCCCTTAGGGCTTTCATGTCCTTAGGCGTACTGATATACGGTATGGTGCTATTGGAGTATGAGTCGGTAATCGTATTCCCTTCCTGATCCCTAACCTCCATACGGGTCATATTACGATACGTGTCATACATCCGATCGGCGTAATCCTGATCCTCCTGATACCGGAGCGCCAAAGAAGGGTAGGGGATGGAGGCGAAAGCCTGATCGAACTCCCGGCGGTCGCTGATACCGCCTACCGCCCTCATGATCGTATCCCTTACCTCTATTGGATTCAAGACCCTTCTCTTCCCTAACGAGTCATATGCATCCTCATATATCATATAATCATCACCAAGACCTGACTCGGAAGATAGGAAATACATATCCTTCTCATTAAGATCCCCGTCAGACATAAAATCGACAATCCTCCTCATCATATCCCTTACCCGCTCATACGCTGATCTGTTGGTCATGATATTATCAATCTCATCAGCGTCATACATCCCGGACCTATCAAGATTGTATCTATTGAGGAATATATCACCGCCTGAGAGGAAATTAGATACAATCATATCATTAAGATCATTGATATTATCAACCCCCAAGGAAGTAAGAGTATTATTAATATCCTTAACCTCATCAGCCATGAAATTGCCGGCGAAATAGTTCTTCCGCTTGATAAAGGACATGACATCATCATACCTAGGTTCCCCATTACTATCCAGATCATATTCTGATGGCATGGACATCCAGTCGCCAAAGAAAGACACGAAGTCGGGGGAGTAGGCCGTACCCCAGACCGATAAGGCCTGCTTCTGGTCGCCAAGCACCTCCATCGCCCTTTGGTATAATCCGGATGGTTGGTTATTAGGGGCAAGGACATTATCTACCCTACCCTCCTTATTTTTTATAACATAACAAGATCTGCCCATTACTAAATCGTTTTGTTACAAAGATATAAAATCCCATCTACTCTCACGAGCGGACGGGATACCAAAATAACAACATAATAACAAACCTTATGTTTCTACTGAAAAGTACAAATCATTTTGCCGATCCTCACGAACAGGCAAAAACTCAATCCTAAATTATAAAAAATGGAGTTTATCGTTTAGCGAAAATATCTTTATCTGATCTACTCAGAACCCTGCCTTTCAATTCCAAGAACCTAGGCATCCATTCTTTAGATATCTTAGACACAATCCACTGAAATCCCTTAGGAGTCACATAGACAGTATTAGTGCCGTAGAACTCGTCATCATTACGATATCTATAACGAGCATAACCGCTGTCTATCATCCTTTGGGAAAGCAACCACCTCTTACCGGTCTTAGCGAAGAACTTCTTATCCTCAAGCAATATTCGAAGATTCTTCTCCGCTATATCATATCCATGAGCCTCTAGCTTTTCCCGAACCTCTCTGATCAACATATCTGTCTCTTGGGCTATTTCGGCTGTCTTAGCAAACTCAACCATAGGAGCCTGTTCTTTAATGATATTATCGGATATCCTTTTGGCTTCCTCTGCCGCTTTCTTCGCCTCAGCTAACGCACGCTTCTCCTTTTCCGATTTAAGCAAAGCCTCTAATGCCTCTATATAATCAGATGGAAGTTCATTCTTTGATGGCATATTGTTAGATGGCATAGAATAGGAACCTGTTTTTCTAATAGAAGGAAGAACCTCCGATGTTACCCATCTTTTGAATTTCTTGGCAGATTCCATCTTAGATGACATAATCAAAGAATACATCCCTGATTCATTGATTAATTTAATCTCCCTAACAGCCTGATTTATAAGGGGGTTTATTTTAAACCCCATTGATTTACAATCACTTGTAAGAATAATAGAATCCTCATCATCAACAAACCTTTTTACAGCGTTTCCTAAGTTTTCATAACCAAGGCATCTGGCTATGTCATTACCAACAAACCATGGATTGTTTTTCTCGTCTAATAATACTCTTACATCCCCAAAATCAGGATTCTCAAACAATTTTAAATTATCATCCATAATATAAAAACAACGAGAGCCATTGGCGTCCGTTATTCCACCAATGACTCTCATCTATCGCCTACGCCTAGGCGAGTTAATATCTTCTTATGGCCCAATAACGGATGGACACCGCAAATATAAGACCTTATTTTGAAACTACAAACAAACAAGAGATATTTTTACAAAAAATGTAATCAGTCATATTCCTCTGTCATATATAAAGCGTAGCTATACCTATCCTCTATCATCTCCACCACCTTCTTGATATCAGATAAAGTTAGTTTCTTTATCTCCATATTCCTACTATCCATCCTGACAAAAGAGTTCTTGAACTCCTGCTCGGTTATAGCCTCCAACCTAAATAGATTGTATTTTATAAGTAACTGGCTTACATCAAATATCAGGATATTAAGATCAATATCATCCTTCAACTCATCAAGAAGATCACGCATCATGACTTTGATAGCATCAGTATCAAGTTCCAGTTTATCGGCTTCCTTCATCAACTTCTTGATAATACCATTGTGCTCGATTATGATGTTAGCGTTATCATCATCGGTAGGTAGAAGGATATCCATCGTACATTTTATACCAACCTTATCACTAAGTCTTTTATTGAACTCAGTCATATAATCAAAAGCCTGATCCCTGCTTAAGGCGTATGTATGATCAAGCAACTGCTTTTGTCTGACCTTGACAAAATAGTTACTGGTGTATAACATCATCAAGACCTTCACTCGCTGGATGCGTAGGTCTTGCATGATCTTCCGATGTAAAAAAGAATCTAGTTGCATAATATAAAGAGTCCCCACCGGGGCCATCACACACCCGACAGGGACCAACTTTTAAATATCTTACTCGTCAGGTGATGGACTGACGCCGCAAAGATAAGTCAAGATATTTTATTTAGCAAGGATTTTCCGCCTCATTTTCTCCGGATACTACGTTACCGTCGGAAACCAAAGACTTGTCCTCGGCCGCCTTCGTAGGCGAGGCGAACTCCGATGGCAGATCCGGCAGGTTAGGGAACGAGACTTCCGTCTCCTCCTTGGATACCTTGTTCTCCTTGATACTCATCCTAAACTTAGGAGCTATGAAAGGATCGTTGTTAAGATCGATGTTGATCGTAACGTCATTCATCAAAATATCCTCCTTAGTTCTGGAATCACCTATCCATCCTCTTACGTCAGCGGTCATAGGCATCCTGCTAGCCACTTCCTTGACAGCTTTAAGCCGGTTCTTGATAACATCCACGTCTCCCGCCAGCGGAATCATATATGTCTTATTATCCAACCCGGATCTGGCTATAGCGTTATTAAGATCCATTATATCATCAATACTTACGCCTCCGCCTAGACCCTCCGTAATCCTATCAGCCATCGATTCGATCATGGATGAAAATGACGATATATCCTGATTTTTCAATCTTACGGGGTACAGGTAATTTCTTCCATTTCCTGTCTTTATAGCTACGACCGGAATACGTGAATTTTTATAATCACCATACTTGTCCCTGACGATAGCCGTACAGAACGGGAATATATTATACTTAATATCATCCCTCATCGTAACCTCCCCATTCTCTATATATCCTACGCTCTCGACCTTACCAGCCGTCTCGTTGGTAAAGTCATTCTCGGATACCATCAACGTCCCATTATCATCACTTATGCTAAAATTAGGTCTTCCCGGCAAAACACTGGTGACTGTGCCTACGAACGGTATATCAATCTCACCCGCGACGGATCCTACATTATCCCTATACAACTCAAAGGCCATACTCCTTAAATCAGCGTTACTCCCTTTTGAGTCTGGATCATTGGCTTTTAGCACCGAGACAAAATTACCATCACCATCCACGATCTTAATAACCATATTATCAACCAGCTCTCGGTAAGCCGACTTAGTCTCATCAGAATTAGGGTCAACGGCGTTAAGACTATTGTATTTATCATACAGTCCCTTGGTGTATGGATCTGACATATCCATCTTAAACCTTACCATATCACCCTTGCGGAGGCTAGCCGTTGCTTCCTGATTCACCGACTCGTTGTTAGATCCAAACGTATCACCCGTATAATAAGGGACAATAGATCCATCCTGCCCCTTGCGATACACCATAAACCAGATGGAGGTCGACAAGGCGGTTTGCCGCCCCAATATGACACCGGTAGCGTTCTCGAAAGCCTGAGCGTCATCCTCGCTAATCATCCATCTTGAGTGGTTATCTGACTCTATAACAGTAAATATGTCGGTTCCGTTGGTGAAATCCATCACCCTTCCATTATCAGTATCAGTGGCATCAGATCTTTTAAGCCCAAGACTGTCCATAAACCTGTCAAGTCTCATTCCGCCAACTTCATAATACATAACCCCACCGATCTCTCTCTTCTGAGCCATCAACACCACCGGATTCTGGGCGGCGTTAACTTCCGTCCTGCCGGTGGATGTCCCGGGTTCGCTCTCTGTGAGGACATCACCCATAGGTATGGATTTATCGTAATCCTTGACAGCTATACTTCCGTTATCATACAACCTCATCCATTCCACGAATTGAAGAAGAGGCCCATCGGAATAATTATTGATAATATCAATAGCCTCATTAAGCTTATCCTGATCAATCTCATTGCCATTGTCAGCCTCATTCATAAGATCATTATAAGTCTTTATAGCTTCTTTGATCTGATCCTGATCAAGACCATTGATATTCATATCTACAATATCATCAACAGCGTCCTTGATATTATCATAAATATTATCATGGATCTTCAATCTATCTATTATCGATCTAGCCTTATTGATCCTTGAAATAGGATTATCCCCAAACCCGTTAACTAGACTATCGACACGAGGCTTGTTATTATCATATATCTGTCTCTCCCTAGGAGATAAGACATCCTCATTACCGTTCCATATCTTTATAGCTATATTATTGATTCTATCGTCAGAAGGATTTATGATATCCTCATCATCAGGAACCCTCTCGACTATATTACCTTCATCGGTCTTAATCTCGTTCTCCATAGATCTGGCTATCATATGATTATATGTCTTGAACATAAATGCCTCATCCTCCCCTATAAGACCATCTTGGTAAGCCTTGTCTATAGCTTGGTCGTTGGCGTAAAGATCATTGGCATCAGGATTATCAGTATTCCTGAAATCATACTTGCTATCATCCTCCTCATAAGTCTTACCCCATACGTTCGATAATATCTTCATGAACCCGCGCTCCTGCGCCCGGATGAATCTTCTGTCACGCATACGACGAAGAGACTCGTTTATATTCTTATAAGCCACAAGATTATGACGATACTCACTAAGCAATGCCATAGCCTCCTTATAATTATCAACCCCACGGATAGATACGACGTTCTCAAAATCAGCTATAGTATCATAAGCCGCCATAAGATCAGCGGCACTGATCCTTGAATCATTTCTATTTAAGAACAACTTAGATATATCAGCCTCTGAGTTAATTAACGTAGTTAATTTCCTCTCCAATGCGATCCTATCCTCTGTTAATTTAAGAAGCCTATCATTCTCCTTGACCAACTTAGCCTTATCAGATTCAAGAGCGTCCTTCGACGCGACACTTTGTTGAAGCCTCGAGATATTCTTCTCCATCCTCTGTATATCATCCGTAAGCTTCCTTAATTCTTCAAGATCCCTGCTCGAATCAGGATTAAGACGAGAATATATATCAAGAGCGGGACCTATATCCGTATTGTATATCCTTCTTAACTGATTGGCAATATCGTTCAAATTATCCTTCGCCTCAAGGCCATTATAAGCCATATTGGAGATATAGGCGTTAAACGACCTATTGGATATACCATCGGTAAGGGAGTCGGCGAATCTGTTGGCCATAATGAAATTATCCACCTTCTTATTAAACTCGTTGACAAGATCGGCTTTATACTCATTGACCTGCTCATCCGTCATATTCATATCGGACGCTATATCGCTATTAGGTATAGATTCGACTACCGTCCTGAAATTCTCCTTCGTATCATCCAGCATCCCCATCTCCGAATCATAACGAAGACGATTGAATACGGCGTCACTAAAATCCTTATTTATGATCCTACCATCACTCTCGTACGATGTGTCTACACCAGATAATTGAGCGTTAAGAGCCATACTGCCACGAATAGCACGGACAGCGGCGGTGGTCAAGGCGCCGGCATTGGCGTTGTAGGCCTCCACCATCCCCTTGTTCCGGGACATGTCTTGGCTCCATTCCCTTATACCTCCAATGGTCTTTCCACCCATAACCGATCCGATAATCATACCGATGCCGATCTCCTTCCAGCCCTGACTGGATCCATAAGTCTCCTTGAATCCGTTCTTTATAGCCTCCATATAGCCTATGTTCTGACGGATGGCCATAGGATTGTATCTTGATTCTACCCAATCCTCGGCGGACTTGCTAGCCACTCCCTGAAGACCTTCCTCATAAAGACCTTCTGACACTGGGCGCTTGATAATATTGAACGTATTCCCGGCTATTTTCTGCCATTTCTTAGGCGTTATGGCCCTCAATGTCCCGTTATCCATCCTCTCGGCGCCTACGCCAAATATATTGCGTTTTATGAACTTATCCACGCCAAGATCCATGCCGAACATATCACCGGACATAGCTATGCTAGACAATGTAAGAATACCGATATTAGCAGCAAATATAGTATTGGCGGCATCGACGTTGTCATTTCTGAACCTCATAATCTCCTCATACGAGGCTTCTCTACCATAGGCATTTCTGTAAGCCTGCTTGAAGTTTTCCTCAGATTCCATCAACCCGCTTCTTGATTCTACCGAAGCCTCCCAAAGTGTTGACGTACCAATAAAGGTCAGGTTGTCCAACCCCTTACCTATGCCTCGTCCTACGCGGGCAGCCCTCAGCATGGAGTTAAACCCACTCTTCGTGGCGGAAGCGGCCCTACCTAATCCAGCGACAGTCGCTCCTACCCTAGCCCCCATACGGGCAGCATTCATAAGACCAGCACCAGCGAAAGCATAAGACGACAAGATAGCACCAGCCGTAAATGCAGCCCCTGACAAAAGATCATTTGTCCAGAAATTGGTTGTAAACATACTTTTAAGAAATCCGGCATCTCGCTCCTCCTTACTGTAATAATGATTAAGCGTATAATCACCACGCTTATCCATATCATCCAACCATCTGGCAAAACTGTTATCATACATAGCTGATAACGTCCCTTTTGTAACAAGCTCCTTTAATCCATAAACAGACTGACCTACTCCACCTATTCCATACAAAGCAGACTTATAAATAAACTTACCTAATCCTCTATAAGTTTTCTCCCAACCACTTTGACTTCTCGATAGACGATCATCATTATCTATATTATTGATATAATTCTCATATTTAGGGATCCACTCACCTGTTGATAACCTATATCTTGAATCACGAAGATTGATCTTGCTCCCAGTTATATCATAATTACCCTTAGGTATACCTACCTCATTTATCATCTGGAAAAGCGAGTTTCTGGCTCTTACGTCATCATGATAAGATGTCTCTACAGATTTTTTTATACCCTCAACCAATGACGGTATGCTTCTATTTCCTTCCCTGGATAAAACATCATTATCCATATCCGATGAACTACTCATCCCGACAGGAATAGGGATAGAAGAAATATTGTCCCCAGAAAGCATAGGGGATGGAATGGATGGAGTCGGAACATAATATCCCTGATCCCTCATCACATTCCCCATATCATTATTATTATTGCTGTTCATTTTTACCATCTATTTTATCTATGGTCTCTTTATCCAACACCGAAAGAAGATTGCTAAGGTCAGAATGCTGTTCATTAATATCCCTGCCCTTTACAATAACATCCTTATTAATAGCCTCAACCACAGCTTGAGTAAGATACATCTGAGGACACATATTTATGATTTTCATGATATTATCAGCATAATCAGTATTATACTCTAATACCTTAAGCGGTGTCCCAGTCTTTGCTTGACCATGGAAATAAATACCAACTTCAACCCCTCCTGGGAATCCCTTAGCTTTGACATCATACGACTTGTAATTCCTCAAAACCGTATTAATTATCCTAATAGCCCTCTTATTAAGCTCAGATGTAGCTAGATCATTACTCTGAATATCATACTTATCAACCATCCTAGAAGCCTCCTCCGCCGCATTCTCGACAGTAGCGAAAGCGCCAAGCGAATTAGCCTGCGCCCATTTCTGGTAAGGTCTATTGGCTGTAGCAGAAAAAGACACAGGAATGATCTTGGATTCATAATCTTCCGATCTCACATTTCTTTCCCTTTCATACAAACTATACCCCATACTATCTAATTCTTCTTTAGTAACTTGAACCGTAGCGATATTCTTTCCACCAGCCATAGCTACCAAATCAAATGTATTAGGATTATCTGTAGGACGAGCATACAATATATAATTATTAAGTCTACTATCTTTACCTTTATTCAAGAAACCGGCTCTCGCCAAAAGCAGACTCTCTAATTTAGCATGCATACGCCTATCCTCTTTAGAAGCGTTGGTAGAATTGGAAAATGACCATGATCTTGGAGCAAACTCATCATATCTTCTTTCATAGACTGTTTTAGAATCCTGAACAGCCTTAGCTATATTACGACCTACATTGGAAGAAGACCATTCCCTTCTAAGCGTAGGGCCATCAGCTCTAGACATATTCTTACCTATGATCTTGATCATTTTATCCCTATTAGTCATATTGGCATCATCACTATTCATTATTGGATTATCTACACGACTATAAGTTTTGGCTATATTATCTATATCATCCAAAGTGAAATTTTCTCCCGAATATCTATTTAACAGATTTATATAAGATCTCATCAACTCCATATTAGCTATAGACCTATCCGTGTAGTTGATGTTTTCGCTTATCAATCCAACTATAGAAGAAACTTTCAAAGCGTCTTCCGGAGAATACTCCCTTCCTCCAATAACCGCTCCATTCTTACCAACATCCCTTGCGTTAACCATACCATTATCGGTATATGTATCAATACCACCAGTAACATAGTCTTGATCTTTGATAGCATCATTAAGGATATTCTTCGTAGCGACATCAAAAGCATTCGTAAGATAATCAACTTCCTCGTCCATTATCTTACTATATTTCTTCCTGTTATCATTCGCCGCCATAAGAGCCTCATACCTACCTACCATTTCTGGTGATGATAACACAGAACTAGACCCGCCACCGTTATTGGTAATCCATGCCATAATATTCTCACTATTAACACCACCTGGATATATAGAGGGATTGTTTTGTATATCGTTCTCTATACCTCGTAAATCAACAGGGTTTAAAGACGATATTAAATCCTTCTCTCCTGTTGATATATTGTTTTCATTCTGAATATACTGATTGTCAAATATATTTTCAGGAGTGACATTAGGCTGAACTTTTTCTAGCTCAATCATAACACCTGAAGAAGCGCCGGGACTGTTACCACCTTCTTTAGTCATTATCTCCCTAAGCTTAAGATTCTGATCTATTTCCTTGGATTTTTGTCTCCATGAGAACTCCCGCTCCTTGAAATCAAGATCTCTTACTTTAAAATAATAATCATCCGCACTATAACTTTCTGATGAATTATTGTATGACCATCTAGCAGATACACCATCAAGAAACTCGTTACGGACAATAAACTCCCCTGCCCTAGCGGGATTCATGTTGTTGCCAATAAAGGATGTAGCTTCCTCCACTAACGCACGGCGCTGCTCCCGAACCTCCTGCAACGAAGCCTCGATAGCCGCCTTAGCGGAAGGGCTGGCCTCCGCCCCTTTGAGCTTGGCTAAAAGAACGCTCTCTTCAGCGTCAAACCCAGAAACATATTTATTAACAAACTGTTCAGTAGTCATACCACTAAACATGCCAGGATTGGTCATGGCTAAATACTGTCCCTCTATCTGCATCTGAGCTTTAGCATTCTGAGATATAGACCTAGCCGCTATTGATCTAATTTGAGATTGACTCATCTCATCAACAGTAATATCCCTCATCCTCCCTGTAGGTTTACCATCCACTATTTCAGGAACAGAAAACTTCTTTCCTTTATTAAGACTAACGAAATCCTTCATCATCTTATTCATCTCCTCATTGTAATCCGTATAAGGAGTGTAGTGAATAGGATTCATCCTTGTACCAACCTGACCGTCATTAGCCCATTCATAAAATGGCAACAAAGCGACAGCCTCATTTATAGCGCTATATTGCTTAGGATTATTAAGCTTCATATCTTCAATCTTCTGAGAGAAAGACCTATACTCCCTAGTACCGGCAATAGCGTTCAACACACGGGTATCCAGAGCTTCTCCAAGACGAGCCTGTATACTTCTGGCTATACCGTCGGAAGCCAAATTAGATTTACGATACACGTTATTCACGTCCTGTATCAGCCCATTTAACCTATTCTGAAGATATTCCCTATCCTGAGGTTTTATAATGTCAGAATTGATAATATAATCAGCATACTCGTTTATAGCCTGCCGATTGGTATCTATCTTCTGCTGCATGTATCCCATCCCCTGCATCATGACATCCATGTTGTAGGGCGATACGTACTTGCCGTAATTCCTTAATATACTATATTGTGAAGCCATCCTTTATCCTTTCTTGCTTTTAGTTACTTCCTGAGCGGGATATAATCTCCTATAACTCAATATATCTCCTTGAGGATCAGCGATTAATTGTCCATTGGGACCAATCTTTACATCCCCGAATATAGACCTTAATGTATTCATGGTCGTAGCCGTATTCCACTTCTGCTGGATCTCATCATTTACGCTATCAAAATACCTAGCCCAGTTCTCGTCAGTATTAGCCAAAGCCTGTAATATTCGACTTTGATAACCCTGACGTTGAGCTATATTCTTATCATACGTATCAGTCCAAGTCCGGGCGTTTACATTATCAGCCCAAGTCCTTTGAGCCACGTTCCCTTGTTCTACCTCATTTATATACTTACCTATATTGGAACTCATGATAGCCTGTAGGTTGGATGATAAAGCCCCTCTCTGGGAATCCGGGACATTACCCATCTGATCCAATTGTGATTGGAAAGCACGATTGGTCTCAACCATATACTGATCAGCAGATCTCAACACCGGATCCACGGTAGGAGCGTAATGCCTTTCCAGACCTTCCGTTGTCACGGCTCCCGGGGTCATCCTAAATACCTCGGGGAAGTCAAGACCGCCACCCACTATATTCCTGCCTCCATTGCCGCTGTTCGACTTACCGGCATTTGTATTGGTCTTAGGGAGTGTATTGGGATCAATCAGCTCAGGCATATCCAGTTTAACATCAGGTTCCTCCACATCACCTATATCCATAGGACCGGGAGCCACCTTATGAGGATCAAGTATAAAATCAAGACCTTCCATTCCTTTCATGGATCTCAATGCCTGCATCTTAAGCATATCCTCGCCAAGTATCTTATTAACGACATCCTTGTTCTTGTCAGAGAATAGTTGGCTAAAATGAGTGATACCAGCGTCGTTAAGAGCTTTATGCTGTTCCTCTGTAACAACATCCAGACCGATCATAGGACGAGATGAGGAATATTGACCAAACTTATTGTCTCTCATCCTATCATGATATGAGGCTTTCTTATCTTCCGGGTAATTACCTTGGCTATCCTCGCCTCCAAAGGAAACGAGTGTCGTATAATCCCGAAGCGCCTCTGCGTTGGCGATGATCGGGTTCTCCGCCGTGGCCAAGCCCATCCACCCACCAGTAGTGCTGTATATAGCATCCTGAAGAGCCTTGGCGGCAGTAGCCTTCGGAGCGCTCATATAAGCATCATAAGCCAAAGGCATGAACGTCTTATAATACTCCAGTCTCTCATCGGTATTAATACCGCCATAAGAGCCATCCTGACCCTGACGCTGATACCCAAACGTGTTATCCTTATTATTGTACTTGTTCTCTACGGGACGGAAAGTAAGTAGGTAATCGAATAAAGAACTACCACCTTTCTCCATCTTCTGACGAATACCAGCCACTTTCTTAAGCAATTCTTTCTTAGCATCGGCTATATCCTCCTCCGTAAGACCGTATTCTTTCATGGATCTGGATATGATGTTATCTATCTCACCACCCTTAGCGAAATACGTATCCTCATCCTTCTTCATCTTCCGGTCTTCCTGCTCTTTGTATATGACATTAGCGAAGTCCGTAAATCTTCCCTCTAATCCATTAACGGTATCGTTGCTATCATTTATAGCCTTTGACAATACGGAGGCGTTTAAACGCCTTGTATTCTCATCATCTATCTTATCGTTTTTCTTCAGCTTCTCCAGCGCCTTTTTCTGATCATCGTAAGCCGATTTAAGACCGATCTTAGCCTTATACCTGTCCATTAACGTAGCATACGTATCCTTAGGCGTGGCTTTGATCCCATACGTATCTCTGATGTATTTAGCGAAATCCGGCTCTATGGTTGTGTCGTCGGTAATAACCTTCGTTCCCTGCTCCAAGGAAACGGGGGTTCCACCATCGGCGTGCTTCTGCCCCATAGCCTCCATCGGCGCCTCTCCGGGCTGCGTCACGTACTCACCCTTCTCGACCTCTACGTTGGCTTGATCTTCCATCGACTTAGGTAACGGATACAGGTACTCACCGGTAAGGCTTCCGCTATCGAACCTATTATTAGGTCCTAGATAAACACCCCCACCATCCTTGTACTGCATCTGGGATTGCCTTCTTTGTCTGGCCTCACGCTCCTGAGCTAACCTGATATTGGTACGAGTACCTTTCTCTGACGCTATCCCAGAAACCACGTTACGAGCCAACCCCATGATACCACTAATTCCTGAGGCTATGGTGGTTATCGTATTAGCTGTTTTAGCCCCAGTGGATAAATCACCATATCCCTCGCTTCTCATACGCCCTATACCACGACCCATCTGAGTGAATCTAGACCCTATATCATCAGCGCCATAGTAGGGGATGGTGGTAAAATCAAAAACATCCGTCTCGCCTGAACCGGTCTTAGACTTATCAACATCGTTAACAGTTATGTTATTAAGCGTAATACCATTGTCCTGATAATTCTCAGCTATACGCTGTAAACTACCCTTGAAGCTAGCCGGAAACACATTATCCTGATCAAAAGCATTAGCGTATTTAGTCCTCAACTGATCTGGAGTATCCAAAGAATATATCCCTAGCGGATTGACCGGCGCGGGTAATCCTTGGTTGGTATTCACCAAAGGTTCTATACCTAACCCTTGTATACCGTCCATATTACCAAGCATATACGACCCGACTTCCCCGGCCTCTTGATATTTAGGTATCTTCCTCTTGATTACGTATTTGCTCATGTCTAATTAATTTCGTTCTGACACAAAGATAATTTAAAAAAACAGAGACTCATCATTTCACAACGATGAGTCTCTCAGCAAATGCTATTATTATGTACAGAATTAAATTCTTTTTATGAATAATGATCCTATAGCCTTAACCAAATCATAGAAACCGGCAGAACTGAGACCTACAGCCACTCCATATAATAGAGCCTCCCACCATTCACTCCCTATAAGCAATGGAGACACCTTTAGTAGCCACGCTAATATACAAACCAGCATACCTATGACTACGGCGGATAGGACTTTAGCCCACTTATGGGTGTCAATATACGGCACAACCTTGGCTAGTTGGGTAGCTGACATCGTAACAAAAGCCATGATACCGGTAAAGGTAGTTAGATCAATGGTGATAGTCCCTTCTGATGGGATTACCTCTTGCGCCATCAAAGCGAACGGCGTCAATAACATAGCAAATAAAAATAACAATCTTTTCATATCTAAAACGTTTAATTACTTCGCAAATATAGCATTAATTCTGAGTTCTGCTCATACCCTTTATATTCAGCATCAACCCCGGTATCATATTAAGCACCAACTGCCTTTTCGCCTGCTCCCTACGCATACGCTCAGCTTCCGCTATCTGCGCCTCTGATTGGGGATCGTTCTTGATGTTATTAGCGATATCCTCTATAGCTTTCCTGTTGGCGCCTGATTGAGCTAGCATCTTATATAACAGGTCTTGACCTTCCTTCTCCCACCAGCTATCCATGGAAGAGCGGGAAGCCAAAGAAGGATCGGCAGGGGCTACCGTCTCAGGTACGGGCTGCTGACCTCCGTCCCCCGTGCCCGAATCCCGCTGTCCGAACTCGTATCTCATTGGCTCGTTCTCCGGGACACCATACCTATTAGCGAACATATCAGCGAACTCAAATCTCTTCTCATTTCTTAAGGTCGATCCAAGAGGCCTACCGTATCCTTGATTCCATGCCACGGTAGCGTCCTTGTAGTTGACGGCGTTATCGAAATCGGATTTAGAATACATATAGTAATTATATACATTACCTTGAGCGTCCTTGTCAAAAAACTTTCCTTGATTGATGTAATTCCAACCTAACCCCGGGACCTTTCCTTGATACTCATCCACGAGATAATCCAACTGCTGTGTCAATGTCGGTTTCTTCCCATACCTGCGCTGTAGCTCCTTCTTCCTCGGTCCAAGCCATTGTTGGATGCCAAAATCACCGGCGGCGCCTAGGGCATCGGTGTCCCCTCCGGACTCGGCGGCGATGTTCGATAGGATGCCGATAGCTTGAGTTTGTGGTATCCCCTTCTTATCGGTCAGATAATCCCATATCTCATCATACACAGCCATCTTATTATCCTCTGATCTATCAGGATCAATTACATATTTACCATCTCCATAAGCCCTACCTGTGCTTACAGACCCGCCCTTATCTTTCTTCTCCTTATCATCATCCATCAACATCTTACCAACTATAGCCGCCGGCAAAATAGCAGGAACGTTTTTAATGGCTTTTTTTATTTTATCCGATGATTCTTTCAATACCTCTCCAGTAGCTCCAAGCATGTTATTAGAATAATCACCAGCATAATTGCTACCTATACCACTCACAAGGTTATACACATCAATCTCATCCATGCTATCGATATACTTATCAAGGTCATCAACGGATGGAGTCCTTCCATATGTATTATAAAATTTATTCCACAAGCGAAATCTAGCTTGAGTATTAAAAGCTATTTTCTCTGATATCTCATCACTTGATGAGTTTGGTTTAGCCCTATAAGCGTCTTTTAATAATGACTTATCATTTTCGGATAAATAAATCTTATTATAATTATTACTTGAATCATATTTATGTCTAAACTCATGAGATAGGTTAGATAAACTCTCATCACTCCTAGTAACAACCTTATTGTATTTACTAGTATAAAACCCTTTAGCATTACTATTATCCAAAGCGGAGGATACCTCATATCTAAAATCATCAAAATCAGAATCCGCTGATACCCTTAGATTGTAAGCTTCTTCCAGCCGTTTCCCATTATCATCAAGCATAGAATCTATCTTATCCTTAATATGCTTGTTAGACACATCATTTATATTTTGGAGATCAACACCATTATCAATCATCAAATCCACAGCCGCCTTATAAGAATCAGGAAGATCATTATAATTCCTTGAAATTCTCTCATGGACATCCTTGTTAAAAAAATCCCTAACCAAAGGTTCATCATGAACATATTTATCTACAAGATCATTATCTACAAGAAAATCATACAATTTACGTTTATCTTCTGGCAGAGGAATCTTCTTTACTTTATTAGCGAAAGAAAAAAATTCACCTAATACCGGGAATAGCCCTAAAGCTGATAATGTCATTCCTAAACCATCCCCAGTCTTCGATGACTCCACAAAATCTCTCACATCCATAACATCCCCAATAATAGGGATACCTCCAGCTATAATCTCGGTAATGTCAACTCCATCGTTTATCTTCTTGCCATATTCAGTATTAAGATTTATGCCACTAGATCCAACGGAGGTGTTATCCCTTGAAGCCACATATCCACCCCCTTGTTTCTTATCCATCTTCTCTCCCCATAGCCCATATTTCTCCATGGGCCATATGCCGTCTATGGCATCCACATAACCAACGGGGTGCTCCCCGTCCAGACGCCGGTCCCGTCGCTCGTCCGCTGGGTACAGGGCGTTGGCCAACGGCTGCGTGATATGACCCAACCCCTTATTCTTGGAACTCGACATAGCGTCCACCACAGTCCGATATACAGGTCTTAATTTCTCAGGTAAATATAGCCCCGCCTCATCAACCAACTCACCTATCTTCTTATTTATACCCCTGATACTGAAATTATAATTACCCATGCCGTTATTCAACGGGGACAACGCACCTCTTATCCCATTCATACCTTTAACTGCGGCTCCTCCGCTAAGGATATCAAACTCCGGGGATACGTTCTTTAAAGGATCATCATTCATACCCCTAAAATACATGGGACGCTCACCTCTTACAACACGATCAAGATCTTCCTTATACAAATCCTTTATCCATGAAGGGATTTCCTCTTTCTTATCTTTCTTAGCCATAAATCACGTTTTCTACAAAGATATACATAATCGGATGCAGGATAAAACAATAGGCGGGTACATGATTCATATCACCTACCCTCCTACACCCTCAATGCATATGATAAGCCGCCAGAGCTTTCTTGGCCAAATCCCTCGACTTATACTTCGCCGGCCATAACTTTCCAGTTTTGTTACTAACCACCCTCCAATCACTTCCTACTTTCTTGATGCACCCCGATTTAGGGCACTTGCCTGAGTTCTTGGTAACCTTCCTTTTTTGAATCATAACATTAAATTTTTGTTACGGTTATATTATAATCACTCGAATTTATTACTACTTGTTTCAACTCAATATTCGAAAAATCAACCATAACCAAGGATATATTACCATACAAAAAATTAGTTATAACATCACTTGTAAAAGCGGCTACATCGCCACCCATTTCGACTTTATAATACACATACATATGCTGTTTATTAATAATACAGCTTTTTATCTTATCGAAACCTTCCTTGGTAGTATTTTTCTTAAAATCAATTCCTTCTAAAATATAACTTGAGATATCCACTCCAGAAGAACCTATCTCCTTATAAGTCCCATCATCCATCAAGGCCTTATCACCCTTACCTTTCATCTTAAGATGAAGTTGATTATCAAAATCTATATCATCTTCAGTATTCTTCAAAGAATTTACAAGAACTATCTCGGAACCATCTGATGCAGCAACATTTGAATTAGAATGAATATATCCAACACTTAGATTAGGATAAACAGAAATAGATATATCCATAAGTCCCATACCAAGAATGATATTTGAACCGCTGATGTAAATAGTGATACAATCATTCCTTTGATCATTAAAAACCATCAAATCATTGATAAGAAATTCACCTACCAATTCCACAAAAGAATCGCTAGGTTTTATCATCCTGATATTAGACGTAGGGTTACTACCAAACAACGATTTTATAGTATTATACTGATCTTGGGTTAAAGTAGAAGGTTGATTGGACGCTAGATGAAAAACAGTATCTAAAAACGCATTCTCAATATCACCCCTAGCTTGCACCTCCTTATATTTCCCATTATCCATCAAAGCCTTGGTCCCTGTACCGGCCGTAGAGAAGTTGATGCTCCTGTTATCTCCGACTGGGTCACCACCAATCGTTAAGGATATGTCCTTGGTTTGGTTAGATACCGATTGTACGGTATGACTGGTGACAATGGACGTATGGGTAAGGTCGCTGGATATATTGATCATTACATGATAAGATACAATGACCCCAGCTCCCGTATTGCATCCAGAGCGCAACATGGCTTGAATATTCCCGGATGAATCCTTAATTAATATCAAGTCCCCAACCCCATACGTCGATGATGCTCCGGATAAAAGATATTGAATTGGTATATCAACCTCACATTTAGAAGCTATTATATCATATTTCGCTTTGGTAAGGGTAAATTCCTTATCAAAGCCCAAATTAAATAATATAGTTCTAAAATCATCCTCGCTATCGAGATTATCGCCCAAGAAGCCCGGCTCATGAACATCTATATCCTGCCATGTGCCGTCACCACGAAGAAAGGCTGTACGCTTCTCCGCTGCGGGAGCCGGCACCAATCCCGCAGCGCCAGCCCCGGACGCCGTGGCACCAACCATATCCTTGACCTTATCAAGCCTACTGTCTATTTGATTACCATCGTACTTACCAATAAAATCCTCCATATCGTTTTAATATACAAGGGAGAGGCGGCAAAATACCCCCCCCCCTATATGTTAATAAATCAATAAACTTTCTCCTCATTGCTAAACCAACGAACTATCATCTTGAACCGACTCTCAATGTCATTCACGAACCTAGCCAAGAACCAATCGCCACGAAGACGATCACGCCACCTCCGGTGATAATCGACGGCCCTAGGGTCGATCTTCCGGTCAATATCATTCACGTCCTTGATCCATACCGGGAGGTTATTAGTATCGTCTTTGACCTCGTTAAAATAGTCATTTATATTTATCTTCTGATCAACCTCCGTCACCAGTATCTCACGGCTATCGTCATTGGTTACAGGATACCTTAACCGCTGGCTCATATCGTTCTTGTCGGCGATAACCATCCGAAGCTCACCGCTGTTGTTGGTATCATTATAAAACCATGCCTTATTAAATCCAGTAGTCCTAAGAATTTGGTAATTAATCTCATCCTGATACCTTCTGGCATCCATCCGATACTGGTAGTTGGTGAGGATCTTATTCACATACTGCTCACGTACCGGAACCTCTATAACAAACGGATATAGCTTACCATAAAATACTTGATACGATTGGTTGGTCAAACCATGAGACCATAAACCTATCTCCTGACTTTCACTTGAGTAGTTCTTTCCGGACTGGAAATAATGCTGGTGCTCGATATAATAATCAGGGGTGTAGGATAAATATGATTTCCACTCACCCTTCAGGCAGTTATATCCAACGGTGAACGAGACGTCCGTGAAATGGCTGGCGTCCTGCAACTCCACCGCCTGTCCGTTCCTGTAGAACCGGCCGCCACGGAATTGGTACTCGCTCGGATTCCCTACCGGTATATAATCTTTCTTGGTTATCAGAACCCTCTTAAACCTATTATCCCAACCCATGGACAACCCTATACCAAAAAACTTGTTATCAATATCATAATAAGACAACTCAGCGTCCGTATCAGCGTTATATATCCGGCTACGGATGATCTTCATCTGAAGATGCTCCTTAAACCAGTTTCTAAGCCCCGGTGTGACCTCCGTAAGATTCCTACCATTAGAATCTACCTTAAACACCTGACCACGCCTTAAATCGACCCAAAAATGCCCAAACTCGCAACTGATCATATCCCGACTCTGGGTCCCGGAATATCCTAACGTCGTATTATTATACTCAATGCCACGAGAGGCGAAAAGCCCACCTGTCCCTAGCTCGCTATTCTCCGGGGATATTCTTTCTGCCAGCACGTCTATAGCGTTATATAGTCCTACCTGATTCTCGAAGCGAGCTAGTATTTGATCCGACTCTATTCCCTTCATGCTTATAAGCTTTCCGAACGAGGTCTTGAACTCATGGTAATCCATAGGCTTGTACGACAGCCAAGGATCGGTCATGCCGTTCTCCGACACGTCGGCGGTGCTCCATATGACGCCGTTGGGTCTTTGGTAAGCGCAGTCCCAAAAATTGCTATCATACGTCTCTGGTAATGACCTGCCACCTAACGTAAATCGATTCTTATACACAGGACTCATCTTAAACACATTACCCCTTGATATAGGGACATTACGCTCCTGAGTCCATGATATATAATCCCCCACCTCCGGATAGAACCCCTCGTAAGGCTCAGGACCGGCTATACGGAAATTGCAATTGATCTCAGACTCCACAAGAAACTGAGGTATGCCATAGAAATATAGGAAGAAACGACCGCTAAGATACATATCTCCGGTCTTGCAAACCATCTCATAAGCGCTCTTCCGGCTAGGGAAAGAGTATAGCGATCCGGTATCCGTATCGGTCTTGTCAAGATAATCCTCCCCAGTATCGTAATTGACGAAATAACGGGGATACCCGATGTTTCGATAATCGTAATAAGGGAATGGTATCATGTCCCCCTGACCAAACTGAGTCAAATAAAACATAGGCATCTTCCTCTTAAGCGAGAATCTTGATATAAATACATCACCTCCAAAAACAGGTTTACGCTTATCCTTATCCATCAACCCGCAACCACCTAACGATACCCACCTGATATCCTCTATCTGCCCGTATTGAGCCGGAGAATATTTCTTTATCCTCATATAGGGGCAGGATACGAAAGATTCACGTGTCATAAAATGAGGCGTCATACCAGCCACCTCATCGTTACGAATATTACACTCATCCTGAATACGGCTGGTATCGTAACTTGAAACCAACTCCGGATATTCAAGCATATACTTATCCATACCAAATGACATGAACAATGAATGCTCACGATCGAGGTTGTTTATGATAATAGGCTTACCGCCTACGGTCTCCCCTTGCGAAGAGATATCTGTTACCGGATATAACCCGCTCTTGATATATTTAGCCGTTGACAATCCACGTAGCTCCGACGCCCCTATTTTTTGGTAAAATAAATTATAATGAGCGACAGAAGTATAATAATAAGCATAGTTCCGTCTAGGTCCCCTATCTATCAATGCCGTTAACCACTGATACCTGTACTTGCCTATATCCACCACGGACTGGGCTGTGGCCTTGGCGATACCCGTAGCCAGACGGATAGCCGTCAGCGCTATGCCGACAGGGTTGGCTAAAAAGAAC
>OGXI01000447.1_pt1 | contig 36587 bp, 34 predicted proteins | sample 1576221 | NCBI WGS metagenome assembly OGXI01 (sample SAMEA3541523, study PRJEB24748) | human gut metagenome | biome: human gut; feature: human-associated habitat; material: faeces | place: China | collected 2012
TTGAGATTTGATCAGCTCGTAATATACTCAATTCCACGGTGCCAAACACACCCCAAACTGAGCATTTGCGAGACAAATCGCAAGTGTTTATTTGTTCGTCTCGATTTCAATCGGGCGGGTGTCTGTCGAATAAAATACCTCCCCGGAGGGAATAAACAGGCAGGTAGTTTGACTGTGTTTGCCACCCGCTCGACTCTTCCTTTTCAGTAATCAGATTTATCAATGGAATATGACGTTGAGCCACAAATCCATTTAATCATAAGCAAAAACCAAAATGAGAAAAAGTATTACAAGGTATTTATTTGAGAATTGACTAGCTAGTAATATACTCATCAGAACGGTGCCAAACACACCTCAAGCTGAGCACTTGCGAGTCAACTCGCAAGTGTTTAATTGTTCGTCTCGTCTTTCTGACGGGCGGGTGTCTGTCGAATAAAATACCTCTCCGGAGGGAATAAACAGGCAGGTAGTTTGACTGTGTTTGCCACCCGCCCGCCCTCGTAAGGTCATAACCTTTAACGGACGAACACCATGCATACCGCCGACACGGACAGCACCGACACCCTTTTCATCGCCGACTTTGGCGAAAGCCCTTCGGTTTTCATCAATGGAAAAGAAGAACCCATCTACCGTTATGCCGTCTGGAGCGAGCGAAAAATAAAGATCATCGAATATGGCGACGATCTGGACTATTTGCGTAAAAAATACGGTTACGACATCCGTATCCGGGTTCTGAACTACACGGCATTCCCGGATGAACCAATCTGATGGACCCATTTTTCCGCTCAATTCGTCGCTTTGCGAACAACGAATTCCCAGTATTTATGCGGGTTTGCAGAGGAAAAACGGTTTTTGTTTAACATTTAATGATAAACTTGCTCTGCGGCAGTGGGCTGGTGTGCGATCGTCTATGTCCCAGATTGATCCCCACTCGCTGTCGCACCCAGAAAGCGGTCATGAATACCGTTTTTTCATGTCAAACGTTCCTTAGCCTCATTCCAGATTTCCACTGCATTCCCCTTTGATCAGTGCCTTGCCAGTTTCCGCAATATTTCCGGATGTGTTTCCGCGACACGAAGAAGCGTTTTGGCCGCACCGGACGGGTTGCGTTTTCCCTGTTCCCATGCCTGTAATGTGCGAACAGAAACGCCCATCAACTCGGCAAAGGCCGGTTGGGACATGTTGACCTTGTTCCGCGCCCGGGTGATATCGGAAACGACAACAACCGTTTTTCTGGCTGCTTTTTTCTCTTTCATCTGTTTGGCAGATTCCAGAAGATCCTCGCAAAACGCATTCATTTCCTTATCCATTGATAAGCTCCTTCAATTTCAACATTACATTGGGCGGCAAATTGTCGAATTTGGACTTTGTATAGGCAATCAGTAGCCAGATTTCCCCATCGTTAAGCATATTGTAATAAATCACTCGGGTACCGCCGCTTTTTCCCATACCGCTACGTTTCCACCGGACTTTCCGAACGCCTCCGGCACGCGGCACCACATCGCCAGCCAAAGGATTGTTCGCGATCCAGCTGACAAATTCCAGCCTTTCTTCTTCAGTCCATATATTACTGATGTGTTTCTGGAAAATATCGGTTTCAATAACGGTATACATAAGCATAATATACTACTTGGTAGTATAGCAAAAAAGGATTTCCCTAACAGGAGGGCAATTTGGGTATCCGGAAAATCATACCGCGTCAGAATACTTCGGTCAGCTTGTATGTTATCAATCTGTTTTATCAAATAGAGCGATGCAGGCTTTTAAAATTTACTGCCGGTTTGTAAAAAAAGACGCCCCAAAAAAAAGCCATTGCAAAGCCGGTTCCTTTCAGAAATAAAAAAAACCACAAATCATCAATGATTTGTGGTTTTGCATTCATGGCATGAGGGGAATTTGCAGCAACCCGAACTATTCCATTAACAGCCTGAATGAATTTGTCTTTTCCTGCAATTACGCAGCATTCCATCCTGTCATATTCATGAGCGCAATGTTGGCCCGGCGTTCAATGTCACATTCACTTGAACAGAATTCATGTGGAACCTGATTGATTTCTATGGTCACAGAGTTGCAATCGCTATTGATAAGTGCGCCGCAGTTATCGCAGACAGCATGGCTCATTTCGTTTGAATTTTTCATTTTTGCCTCCTGACACGTAAAAATTAAAAAAGCCCCTTTCAAGGGGCTTTTGCTGGCTTACATCGGCTGGATGTTTTTCGCCTGCGGCCCCTTTTGGCCAACGCCCGATTCAAACTTCACTTTCTGGCCTTCTTCGAGAGACTTGAAGCCGCCCGCCTGAATTTCAGAAAAATGAGCAAAAAGATCAGCGCCGTTATTGTCCGGTGTGATGAAACCAAAACCTTTGGAATTGTTGAACCACTTGACAGTACCTGTTTCCATTTCGGAATTCCTTAAAAAATAAATGAAGGGCATTTGCCCGGGAGCAAGATAATCAAGGAAGACTGAATGAGACGATGAAGATACTGTGTAAACAGTGCGACGAAGCTGACTGAATCTGGGACTTGAAAATATTGAAGGGTCATCATAACACAGAAATCGGGTTTGACGACTTTTTATTGAGGCTGGCTGTTCTGGATCAATTGAAAAATTATTCTGTCATGGCTCAGAGGAATCTCGAAAGAACATACAGAATGTAACTTACAAATGGCCAAGATCAGCGTTAAGCATGAGGCGATATGAAAAGCTTATGCTAGGGTATTTTTCAGAACCTGAGTCTGAATCCGGCACCAAAACAAGCTTTCAAATCTGATAATCGAAGTCGCGAAGAAGTAATACTGCCGTTTTTTGATGAGACCTTATTCTTCCAGAGGATAAGTCTCGTCATAAATTTCCCTCAAATTCTTACCCTCAAAAGTCCAATATCCAGTCGGTTGGACATTATGATTTAAACCGAGTAATTTTCTGGTTACTGCTGTAAGAGATTGTTCCTCATCTTCGAATAGTACCTTCTTCTCTCCACTAACGATGACTTCGATAGCAGGATTATTTATATAATTCAGACTCGTACCTGGCTCAATCCCCATTTCCTTGTAATTGAGAGGTGGACGGCGAGATTGTTTTATCTTTTCCTTGGCAGCTTTATCGTCGCTGGTCAGGTCATCATCAATTTCAAGAGTCACTTCATCCGTAATATCCTCACGGTGGAAAAGTTCCAGAATTGCCATTGCCTGCTCAGGTTTGATCTGGAAAAATTCTCGATTGACGTTGATACGGTTTGGTTCAAATGCTGTGTGTAAAGCCTTCTCAATCTTTGAACAATCGGAAGGCTTTACTTTACAGGCGTATTTGCATTCGAAAGGGACAGGAACGCCTGTCCCATACAATTCCTTCATTCGTGTATCGATATTTTCGCGAGTCGTCATACCAATCTTGACCAATCCGGGCATAACCGAGTTGGTCAACACATACACAATTCCATAATCGGGTTTTTTATTCATGAAGTGATCTCGCTGTGTATGGCAAGTTTTAATGAATGATGTTGAGTATGACAATTCTTATATTCGATAGGGATTCAAATCATTCTTTACAACCATTATAAATACTTGATTCTTCCGACTAGAAATTTCTAAATATACCCAAATCTATACCCAAAAGTTGGGACATACCTCAAAATATGCCCATTCTCTGTTTACTTTTTACGAGATAAAAATATTTCGAATTAGGCAAAAAATATTGGTATTTTGACTATCAAATTATAGTTTTTTCAGTATGTCAGAAAACTTATTCATGGTATACGCACCATCCAGATCAGGCGAAATATTCCCAAAAACCATGAAATACCGGTAATCGTCTCCAGCCTTGTTTTGCCACATACGACTTAAGGCCAGTTTTTTACGATTCTGTTCGTTATTCAGATGTTCTCCTTTTGTTTCAATCAGAATAATTCTTTTTGATTTTGTCCTTACAATAAAATCTGGATAGTGATTGATATAACCATTTATACGGAAACCTGTTTTTGCCATATTCCTGTGCCACCAACTGATATTCTCCAATGCGGTAAGTGACAGAACCATTTCCCGTTCCAGATTATTTACCTCTTCTTCTGCCTGATACAGGCTACGTCCATACAAGTTAGTATGGCGCAAGGGAGCAATGGTTTCAGGAAATTTCCAGAAGGGCTGACAAACAATTTCACCAGTATCCAACAGATGAGTAAACCGCTGTTCAGCATAGTTTTCCAAAAGGATTTCGATATATTTTTTAATACGACCCGCAAATGCTTGTGGCGCTTCTTCCAATGCAGATAGTGTATCCTTGTCATTGCTGATCTGTTCGATGACACGATTAACATACTGGCGCAGTTCCCTATCATCGACCATATCCATTTTGCTGAGCTGTCTATGGATAATATCCTTACAGGTCTGAATTTTTTTATCTGAACTTTGTGAAGAAAGATACTGGCGGATATAACGCTGGTCTCGCTCATTCATTTTCAATATTTTAGGCACCCCACTGGTTTTATCCTCAATATCGATACTGACCATTTGGTCGTCTGTGCGTTTAAAATCGATTTGAGACGATTGGCCTGCAAGAGAAAATGCTTTAGTCAAATGTTCTTTTTCCAGAAAGACCTTTCCTTCTTCCACAAACAGGCTCTGTTCGGTTTTCATGAAAAATTGCGGCAATCGGAGTTGAGCCACTTCTTCCATGTATTGAGGATAAATTTTGAAATAGGACATTTTTTCCTTTATCTCTTGAGGCAGGTTCTGAAATGAATTCTCACTCTTTTCCAAAGCAGCTTCAAACGCTTCCTGTTCTTTCCCTGCATTATCCAGCATAGCGAAAACACTGGACATCTGTTCTGTTCCAGCATCATTGCCCATGATGCGTAACTGAATTTCATCTTTTAGTAACGAAGGATCGAAATCGAGAAAATCCTCCGATTCGTTCTGGACAGTAACAGTTTCCCTTTCCAGTGTATTTTTTCGTTCAGGCAACGCCGCTTCATTTCCTACTCGGTAGTCTTTTTCACTGAATCCAGCGCCATTCAGACCCTCGACAATATTATTCAGGGTACTCTGAAAATCATTTGAACTGGTTAGCACATAGGACATATTCAAAGCCGGTTGATTATGTTTGCGTGTATGAGGTTGCCGCAAAACACGTCCCACAATCTGTTCAACCTCAATCCGGCTTGTCCTGTTGGCCAGTGACGCCAGAATATAGGCAAACGGACAATCCCAGCCTTCCTTTAAAGCATTAACGGTTATGATGTAACGGATTGGACAATCCGGTCGTAAGATATCTTTGTTTTTCAGTTCATTGATATCTGCTGTTTTAATGGCAATCTGTTCGACCGGAATGCCTGAATCCACCAACTTTTCACGCAATTTTTCAAATGTCGTGTTATCTTCCTTGCCTTTTGGTTGTGCCTGAAAAAGAACGAGAGGCCGAATATAGCTATTACTTGTTTCTTGTTCTTTCAGTGCGAACTGTTCAAGATGATTCCGAAGATCAATAGCGTCAGCTAATACATCCTGTTGGCTTTTACGGTTATAGACGATCACCGGCAGTTTGACCATGTTTTCACGCTTCAGCTGTATAGCATCAACATACGAGATGATGTTACTTTCTTTTGCTGGTGTTGCGGTCAGATCAAGAACAAAACAGGGATTGAAATTCTGAAGCATTTCCTTGCTCAGTTTACTGCGTGCATGATGACTTTCATCCACGATAACCAGAGGAGACAACTGATTGATGATTTGTATCAGTGCTGTTTCATCTGCACCTTCTACTGGAAAATCCGGTATTCCCAATGCTTTTGCCATGGGTGCCAGATTACTGTTTTCCTGTCTGGCTTTTAATGCTTCGTTTCTGCCTCGAAATGAATCATACGACAAAACCATAATAGAAAGCTGTTCACTTACAGTTGTGATATTGAAGTTCTGACCATTTAACAATTCCTGTTTGGTATAAACTTCGACACGGCTTCCAAAATCTGTGTTGATTTTCTGGCGATAGGGATGAGCCGGATTTTTAAGCGCCTCCAATGTCTGGGTTAAAATGGCTTCTGACGGAACCAGCCAGACAACCGTTTTTATTTTGGTAATCGGCAATGCATCAAAAACCGGTTTGATAGCATTACATGCCAAAAAAGTCTTGCCGCCCCCTGTTGGAACTTTCATACAAATGGTCGGGACATCCGGCAAAATATCTTGCCAGGAAGGGACTCCACCCAAACCGACAGGAACATTTTTTTCTTCCCATAACAACTGATAGGCTTTTGCAGAATGACGTGTTTCATTCAGTAATGTCATATAACGGGACAAATCGGCAATAACCTGTTTTTGATAAATTTTCAGTTCCATGTTATCCCCCTGTTACAGCTTTGTTATGTCCCGTGGAATTTTCTTGAAAGTAATTCCCAGTTTCAATAGTTCAGAATCACTTAAAGAACAGCGATCTGCATAGATAATATATCCATCTGCCTTTTCTTTTACTGTGGAAAGGAAAACATAATCCAACAGACAAACCTTGTCCGGCTCATAGTGAAAATAGTAGGCAATATGGTTACAGGTACCGAGATAATAGCCATTCGCACCATGCAGAGAGAAATCATGCTGTCTGGTTTCCATGTACCAGATATATTCCCGGATTTTTTCAATACCGACAGATTCATTCAGATTGCCGTCAATCAGTAACGGTTCACCTAGTTCATAATAACTGAAATGGCCGCCTGTTCCAGTGATATCTCCAGAGGATTTTCGTGTACCAATAACCCGCAATCGTCCATCTTTGATCTGAGGTCTGCTAACCTTGTCATACATCGTTTTAGCTTCAGCAGCGGCTAATTTCGCTTCTTCCATCATTTCTGCACCGTTTGCCAGATTAGAAATGGAAAGCTCTTTGTCGTATACCAGTTCTTCTATATCGCTTTCTGTCTGATAACCAGAAATAACACGTTTAACACGTTCTGCCGTAATGGTATCTGCATAGTGCATCATTTCGATGAGAATAAATTTCCGGTTGCCCAAGTCAGCTTTATTCATGTTCAGGACGGCATGAGCTGTTGTACCAGATCCCGCAAAAGAATCGAGGATAATATCGTCATTTTTAGTTACCGCCTGTATAACGCTTTCAATTAAAGAAACCGACTTGGGATAATCAAACATCTTTGGTATTTCTGGAAAAATATCTTTTAATATCTGCGTTCCGTTAACAGTAAAAAAAGACTTTTCTGTCCATATGGTAGGTATCTGACCTCCTACAGTTTGGTTATCTCCAAAACGAAGTGTTGGGACACCTTCTTCATGCCCCAATACCTCTAATTTTCCGCTTGCAATTTTTTTGATTACACCACTTGGTAAATACTGAACACTATACTGATTTTTGTTATTTCCACTTCTGTTCGGAGAAATTTTTATATACCCTTTTTCCCAATCATCCTGCAAGCGTCTGGATATCTGCCGCCATACGCAATGTTTACCTTGTGCTGTTATGGGCCATACGGCTACCGTACCTTCTGGTGCAACAGTATAATCATAGGTAAAATCTGATTTTTCACCACAATATGTACCATCGTCTATCTGCTCTTGCAATGATTTGCCAAAACCTGCAAATGCACCATTTTTATCAATGAAAATCGGATATGTTTGATTAGGCCGCTGTGTTTTATCAAATGTACTTAATGTCAAACCTTCAAATGGAGTTCTACTATTGCCCCCCCAAAAATTAAGTGCGTTAGCTTGGAAATCTATAGGAACAACAAAAACCAAATATTCGTGAACATAGTTAAAACCGCCCGATGGCTTTCCTCCTGATGTCTGAACAGTTGCAACTACAACTTGCTTTGTCGTAAAAAGCTCATGGAGTAAATTGACAAGATTTTGTAATTCATGATAACTGATGCTTATAATCAAGCATCCATCATCTGTAAGCAATTTACTTAGCAGCCTTAAACGCGGGTACATCATGCACAGCCACTTGTCATGGCGGCTTAAATCCTCGCCCTCTTTGCCCACAACTTCACCCAGCCATTTCCTGATCTTCGGATCGTTGACATTGTCGTTATATACCCAGCCTTCGTTACCGGTGTTGTACGGTGGATCGATATAGATGCATTTCACCCGATTTTCATATTTCGGCAATAGTGCTTTCAGGGCTTCCAGATTATCGCCATGAATAATCATATTTTCGCTACCGTTATCGTCCTTGTGCTGACCTGTTTCGTCATAACTGTATTGCCGTTCCAGTACACGGAATGGCACTTCCTGATGGTGGTTGATGACCCTGTCTTTTCCGATCCATTCAAGTGTGGGCATGGATATCCTTTGTTGTTATTGTGCTTTTGAGGTATAAATAGACTGTTTTTGGGAGAGTTATTTTAAATGTTCAGTAATAAATGAAGTAAATTTTCTCGATCATTTTAAAGTATCACGTTTCTCCTGCTTTTAGAATCTGTTCCAGATCGTCATACAGCCTATTAGCCATGATTTCCTCTGATGCATATTCATCAAAAAAAACCATCTTTTATACTGATCCCGGCATACTGACATACTGCTTTGAAGGAAAGGGCATAACCAAAGGATCATGTTGACCCATTTAACAAAGAAGAACAGGCCGATATTATCAATGCTTGCAAAGACAGGCTTATCAAAAACCTGTTTTAGGTAGCTTTATGGTCTGGACAGAGAACAAATGAACTTGTCGCCTTGGATTAGAACGATATCGACTTCAAACGGGGCGTCATCAAGGTATGGAAGGGAAAAACACAGGCGGCAAAAGTTGCTGCAACACCGAAGACAAAACGAAGCGTCAGGGAAGTGAAAATTCTCCTGCCAGCAAAAAGGCGCTTTTAGATATGATTCATAAAATCTATGCTCGATGGATTCCTGATGCAGCGCCAAACGCCGGACAAAAGGCTGTAGATATATTCGGTTAAAATGGAAAAACCTGAGTAATAAAAGGCTGCATAAAAGCTGCATTACGTAGCGCAATCCAGCATCATTTTATACATTTATTCCAGAAAACAAAAAACCGTAACTCGTTTATATTCAATGGGTTACGGTAAATGTTCTGGCGGAGAGAGGGGGATTCGAACCCCCGATAGGCTATGAACCTATACACGCTTTCCAGGCGTGCGACTTAAACCACTCATCCATCTCTCCTGCAATGGATTACTGCCAAGCCCTGCATTCTAGCATAAAGATGGGGGATGTCCTCATCTTTATGCAATTTTTTGACAAGATCACAACGATTTCTTGAGCTGGTCAAGGATGGCCGGGTTTTCCAGTGTGGAAATGTCCTGCGTGATTTCCTCGCCACGGGCGATGACGCGCAAAAGACGGCGCATGATTTTGCCCGAACGTGTCTTCGGCAGGTTGGCGCCGAAGCGGATTTCTTTCGGACGGGCAATCGGGCTGATCTCGCGCGATACCCATTTGCGCAGGTCGGCAGCGACGTCTTTGGCATTCTCGCCTTCCAACAATTCTTTTTTGAGGATGACGAAGGCGCAGATGGATTCACCGGTCAGATCGTCCGGCTTGCCGACAACGGCGGCTTCGGCAACCATCGGATGGGCGGAGAGCACGGACTCGACTTCCATCGTGCCAAGCGCGTGTCCGGAAACGTTCAATACGTCGTCGATACGACCGGTAATGGTGAAGTATCCGGTTTGCGGGTCGCGGATCGCGCCGTCACCGGCCTGATACAGTCTTCCGCCGAGTTCTTCCGGCCAGTAGTGGGTCTTGTAGCGTTCGTCGTTACCCCAGACGGTGCGGATCATGGAAGGCCAGGGCCGGTTGATGACCAGGATACCCCCCTGCCCGTTCGGCAATTCCTGACCGGTTTCATCGACGACGCTGATCGACAGGCCCGGCAATGGCAAAGTGCATGAACCCGGAACGAGCGGGGTTGCGCCCGGCATCGGGGCGATGACGTGGCCGCCGGTTTCGGTCTGCCAGAAAGTGTCAACGATCGGGCAGCGTTCCTTGCCGATGTGTTTATAGAACCAGAGCCATGCTTCCGGGTTGATCGGTTCGCCGACGGAGCCGAGCAGCCTCAGGCTGGAGAGGTCGTAGTTTTCCGGTGCAACCATCGTGTCTTCCGTGCTGGCCTTGATGAGCGAGCGGATGGCGGTCGGCGCGGTATAGAAAATGGTGACCTTGTGCTTGTCGATCATTTCCCAGAAACGGCCGGCATGCGGGAAGGTCGGCACGCCTTCGAACAGGACGATGGTGCCACCGACGGCCAGAGGGCCATAGGCATTATAGGTGTGGCCGGTAATCCAGCCCACATCTGCCGTACACCAGAAAATATCGTCCGGCTTGATGTCGAACGTCCAGCGCATGGTCATGATCGCCCAGAGAAGATATCCACCCGAGGAATGCTGTGCGCCTTTCGGATTGCCGGTGGAACCGGAGGTATAGAGGATGAATAGCGGATGTTCGGCGTCGACCCATTCCGGTTCGCAAACGTCGGACTGGGATTCGGTCAGTTCGTGCTTCCAGTGGTCACGGCCCTTGACGAAGTTGATCTCGTTGCCGGTACGCTGGTAAATGATGACGTTTTTGACCTGGTTGTCGTCGATCATGGCCAGTGCATCGTCCACGATGGCTTTCAGAGGCAGGTAACGGCCGCCACGAACCTGTTCATCGGCAGTGATGACGGCGACAGCGCCGGCATTTTCAATTCTTTCGGCAAGCGATGGCGCGGAGAAACCGCCGAACACGACAGAATGGGTCGCACCGATACGGGCACAGGCCTGCATCGCGATAATCGCTTCTGCCGACATCGCCATGTAAATGACGACACGGTCACCTTTTTTGATGCCCAGCGATTTCAGGCCATTGGCCATTTTGCAAACCCGTTTGTGGAGTTCGCGATAGCTCAGGCGGGTGACGGTGCCGTCATCCGCTTCGAAAATGATCGCGTCTTTTTCCGCGTTGCCATTTTCAAGATTCTTGTCGAGACAGTTATAGGAGACATTCAGCTCGCCATCCTCAAACCATTTGTAAAACGGGGGATTGCTTTCATCCAGCACTTTGGTGAACGGTTTGTGCCAGAGTATGTTTTCACGCGCCAGCTTGCCCCAGAACCCTTCGTAGTCCTCATCAGCTTCCTTGCACAGCGCCCAATATGCATCCATGCTCGGGATCGCCGCGTTTTGCGCAAACTCTTCAGATGGATAATAAAAATGGGTTTCTTTCTTTTCGGATGGATTTGCTGCCATTTTGTCACTCCTGTTTTTTTAATGGCCTCCCGTAGCGTTTTACGGGCGGCCGGACTCTTCTTGTGAATGAGTACACGTTTAAAACAGCCGGAATAAACAGACTTTCCGACCATTCCTTTTGCAGGAATCCCTCAAGAATTGGAGACTCCCGACTGCCACAAACCGATCCGGTAAGACCGGTTCATTGTTACTTTTAAATCTAAGGTATATAACAACTGAAAATATAAGGGATGCAAGATATCGCAAGTTTCCGTTGTCGTCAAATAACTTTTTCACTTTTTTCCGACTCTTGTCGGGGATCGTATTCACATGCCTGTGAAAGAGGCTAAAATAAGCCGATCCGTAAACATGGGTATTCGCCCTGTTTTAATATTGAATCCGACACGCCTATGACTACCATCAAGCAAGAAGACCTGATCGAATCGATCGCCGCTGCGCTTCAATACATCAGCTACTATCATCCCACCGACTATATAAGACATTTGGCGAAGGCTTATGAAATTGAACAAAGCCCGGCCGCAAAAGACGCCATTGAACAGATCCTGACGAATTCACGGATGTGTGCGGAAGGCAAAAGGCCGATTTGTCAGGATACGGGTATCGTAAACGTTTTTCTGAAAGTCGGCATGGACGTGAAATGGGACGGCTTTACGGGTAGCATCCACGACGCGATCAATGAAGGTGTCCGGCGCGCCTATGCTTTCGAGGACAACAAGCTGCGCAACTCCGTCGTGGCCGATCCGCAGTTCGAACGCAAGAACACGAAAGACAATACCCCGGCTGTCATCATGATGGACATCGTTCCCGGCAACACGGTGGAAGTGACGCTCGGCGCCAAGGGGGGCGGCTCGGAAAACAAGTCGTCATTGAAGATGCTGAACCCCTCTGATTCGCTGGTCGATTACGTTCTGGAAACGGTCGAACACATGGGCGCAGGCTGGTGCCCGCCCGGCATTCTCGGCATCGGTATCGGCGGCACGGCTGAAAAGGCTGCCCTGATGGCGAAAGAAGCCGCGATGGAATCGATCGACATGGCTGAACTGAAAGCCCGTGGCCCGCAAAACAAACTGGAAGAATTGCGCATCGAGCTGTACGACAAGATCAACGCGCTCGGTATCGGCGCGCAGGGCGTGGGTGGCATGACGACCGTACTGGACGTCAAGATCAATATGTATCCGACCCATGCCGCCTCCAAACCGGTCGCGATCATTCCGAACTGTGCCGCGACGCGTCATGCCCATTTCGTTCTGGACGGTTCAGGCCCGGTTTACCTCGACCCGCCATCCCTGTCAGACTGGCCGCAAATCAACTGGCATCCGGACGTCGAAAAATCGACCCGCGTCAATCTGGATACATTGACGAAAGAAGAAGTCGCGTCATGGAAACCGGGACAGACCCTGCTGTTGAACGGAAAAATGCTGACCGGCCGCGACGCCGCTCACAAACGCATTGCCGATATGCTCGCGAAAGGTGAAAAACTGCCGGTCGATTTCACCAATCGCGTGATTTATTACGTCGGCCCGGTCGATCCGGTTCGTGACGAAGTGGTCGGCCCAGCTGGCCCGACAACCTCGACCCGCATGGACAAGTTCACGGAAACGATGCTCGGCCAGACCGGACTGATCGCCATGATCGGCAAGGCCGAACGCGGCCCCGTCGCGATCGAGGCGATCAAAAAGCATAAATCGGCTTACATGATTGCCGTTGGCGGCGCCGCCTATCTGGTGTCCAAAGCGATCAGGGATGCCAAAGTGCTGGCCTTCGCCGATCTGGGTATGGAAGCGATTTACGAATTCGAGGTCAGTGACATGCCCGTGACCGTTGCCGTCGATTCCAGCGGCACGTCCCTGCATACGACAGGCCCCGAGCAATGGTCGGCGAAAATCGCCAATTTCTGTGACGGAAAAATTCCGAAAGCGAACAATTGAATTCAGGCACGAGCGACAATTCGAACAGCCTCAAGGCTTGTGGACCGATCGGCATTTTCGATTCCGGTGTGGGTGGTTTGTCTGTCTTAAGGCATATTGCGACGCAATTGCCGGATGAAGAGCTGGTTTATTTCGCCGACTCGGGTTTCGCCCCCTATGGGGACAAACCCGAGGAATTCGTGGTCGAACGCTCGTTCAAAATTACGGATTTCCTGCTGAAACAGGATATCAAGGCGCTGGTCGTCGCCTGCAATACCGCCACGGCGATGGCGATTCACCTGTTGAGGGAAAAGTATCCTGACCTTCCGATCGTCGGCGTCGAACCGGGACTCAAACCGGCGGCCGCCAAAACGATTACCGGCACAGTCGGCGTGATGGCGACGGAACGGACGCTGGCAAGCAACAAGTTCCACGTGCTTCACCAGTTGTTGAACGACCAGACCGGCGTTCATTTCATCATGCAAGCGTGCAACGGTATGGCCGATTTGATCGAACACGCGGAACTGGATTCCGAACCGATTTTCGAACTGGTGCAGCGCTATCTTTTGCCCCTGCTCGAACAGAAAGCCGATACGATCGTCCTGGGATGCACACACTACCCTTTTGTCAGGCATGTCATTGAGAAGGTCGCTGCCGACTACGGTTCAACGCAGCTGAACATTATCGACACGGGATACGCCGTCGCCCGCCAGCTGAAACACCTGCTCGACATTTATGGACTGAACAAAAACGGATGTTCGCCTGATTCATTGGTCAGGGCGTACACATCGGGCGATCCGGCCACAATTTCGCACCTGATATCCCGATTACTGCAAACCGACATGCCGGTTTCTTACGTATCATTGTAAAAATCAAAAAATACAGAATAACCTCTTTGACGGAGAACGACCATGAAACGTTTATTTCTTTTGCTGGCAGTCCTTCCCCTCGTTGCCTGTACCACGACAAGCAACGAGCTTAACCAGAACCTCGAGCCTTTGCCTGCGAAAGCCATCAGTTACCAGTGCGACAGCGGCAACCGCATCATCGTAACGTACCCGGACAATGAAACGGCCGAGGTCAAATACATGGACGATACGTACCAGATGAAAATCGCCATTTCCGCCAGCGGTGCCCGCTATGTCGGCGATGGCCTTGTCTGGTGGACGAAGGGGAATGAAGCCAGCATGTACAAGGCGGTCAACAATACCGAAACAGGCGACCAGATGGAAAACTGCACGCAGGTCCTGAAATAAACCACCTGAATGGCAAAGGTCCGTTTTCGTTTCAAACGGCAAGAGGATGAGGCAAAAAAACCGTGAAAACAAGCGCTTGAATCGCTTGATACGGCCTCATCTTCTGTTACCATTATTTCCTGAGCCAAACAACAGAAGGGAGATGGATTCGTGAATACTTCAGTCAAAATCACTGTTCTGGTCGATACCGAATCGTTTGACGAAAATCTCGCAAAGGAACACGGGTTTTCGGCATGGATCGAAACGGAAGGCCGCCATATCCTGTTCGATACCGGCCAGACCGGCGGCATGCTGGAAAATGCGAAGCGCCTCGGCATCGACCTGAAAAAGGCCGACACACTCGTGCTCTCCCACGGCCATTTCGACCATACCGGCCAGATCCCCCAATTTCTGGAATTAAATGACAAGGCCGAAATTTATTGCTGTTACGACCTCGGGATCACGCGCTACAGCTGCAAGATCGGAACCGATCCCCGCTCCATCGGCATGCCTGAGGCTTCCAGAAAAGCTTTATCCACGATTTCGCAAAGCCGTATTCATGAAATCGGCACTCCCCGATACCTGACAGGCAAAGTCGGCATGACGGGGCCGGTTCCCCGGAATTCCATGTTCGAGGATACCGGCGGCCCCTTCTTTCTGGACGACCATAGAGGGGTGGATGACCTGATTGAAGACGACCAGTCCATGTGGTTCGAAACCGATAAGGGCCTCCTGATTCTTCTTGGCTGCTGCCACGCCGGTCTGGTCAATACGGTGGAATACATCAAGGCCATTTCCGGCATCGACAAAATTCATGGCATCATCGGCGGCATGCATCTGGTCAATGCCGACGAAAAACGCCTGCAATATACCTTCGACAGCATGAAGAGCTGGAAGCCGGATATCCTTGTTCCGTGCCACTGCACCGGACAGGTTCCTGTTGCCAGAATGATCGAGGCCATCGGCAGCGACATCGTCACGTGGGGCTGTTCCGGTTATACGGTAGAGGCCTGAATTTAAACAACTTATTATCTGGAGAATTTCTTATGGTATTGCTTGAACTCGCCATTTTCCCGAACGACAAGGGCACGAGCCTGTCCCCATATGTCGCCCGATGCGTGGATATCATCGACAAGAGCGGACTGGCCTATCAGTTTTCCGCGATGAGCACGACAATAGAAGGCGATTGGGATGACGTGATGAAAGTCGTCGGCGACTGTTTCAAGGCACTGGCAACCGATTGCGACCGCATCAGTGTCATGACCCGCGTCGATTACCGCGCAGGCAAGGAGTCCCGCCTGAAAAGCAAGGTGACGGCTGTCGAGGAAAAACTGGGCCGCGAAGTCGTCAAGAAACAGTAAATCTTCCGTTTCATTCCGTTCCGTCCATAAAAAAAGCATGGGAGAATTCATTTCCCATGCTTTTTTGTTACCGGTTCAACCCGGCTCTTTTGCCGTTTATGCCACTTGAGTCCGTTTACGATTTCTTCTGCGACTCAACGATCTTCATCGCTCCCGCGATCAGGCCGCCGATATCGCTCAGATTGGACGGCACGATGATCGAATTATTGGTTTTTGCCAGTTTCTCGAAAGCGGCAACGTATTGTTCGGCCACTTTCAGGTTCACTGCATCACTACCACCCTGTTCGCTGATAGCCTGACCGACCTTGCGCAAGGCTTCCGCATTGGCATCGGCAATAGCGATAATGGCGGCCGCTTCACCCTGGGCACGATTGATGGCACCCTGTTTTTCACCTTCGGATTTGGCGATTTCGGCTTCGCGCTGGCCGTCGGCGATATTGATCTGTTCCTGCTTGCGGCCTTCGGAAGCGGCGATCAAGGCACGTTTTTCACGCTCGGCTGTAATCTGCGCCTGCATGGCCTGCAAAATGGCGGCTGGCGGGGTCAGATCCTTGATTTCATAACGCAGGACTTTCACGCCCCAGTTCTGTGCTGACTCGTCAATGGCAGTAACCACACAGGTATTGATGTAATCACGCTCTTCAAATGTCTTGTCCAGTTCCAGACGGCCGATAACGGAACGCAGGGTCGTTTGGGCCAGTTGCGTAATAGCGGCGATATAGTCGGATGAGCCGTAAGATGCACGCATCGCATCGGTAATCTGGAAATACAGAATACCGTCCACCTGCAGCTGGGTATTGTCCTTCGTGATACAGATTTGCGAAGGCACGTCCAGCGGGATTTCCTTCAGGTTGTGCTTGTAGGCAACCCGGTCGATGAACGGAACGACGATGTTCAGGCCCGGTGCGAGCGTGGCATGATATTTGCCCAAACGTTCAACGACCCATGCATGCTGCTGAGGCACGACGTTGACCGATTTGATCACGAAAATAATGATGATCGCCAAAAATACCAATACAAGAAACATAGAATCCAATCGAATACCCGTTAGTTAAAAAATTTAAAAAAAAACTGAAAATCATTCGCGACAGTTATCGACGAGCAAAATGGCTCCGCGTATTTCACGAATCACAAATTGCCCTGTTACCGGCTCGCCGTCAGGCAAAAGCTCGACATCCCAGGGAGCACCACGATAATTGACTCGTGCCCGGTAATTGCCGTCATCCGGTTTTTCCCATTTGCCGACATCGAGTGTTTGGCCGATATCGAGATAAATCGCCGGGTTGCGCTGCGGATGGGGTTTTCCAAACAGCCTGCTTTTTCGCAGAATGAGCGTCACGAGCAAGCCGACAACTCCGGCAACGATGAATTGCACGGAAAAATGGGCACCTGCCATTGCCGTCAGCCCCCCGGCAGCGAGGCCGATAGCGATCATCAGCAGGTAAAACGTTCCGCTGAAAATTTCGATCGCTACCAGAATACCGGCAATCGCCAGCCAAATCATCCAGATGCTCATGAATCCCTTTATCCCCTCAATCCTTTTAAGTCGGCAGATTATTTTCGCAACATTATAGAATAGATAAGGAAAAGGCGAATATCCTTGCGGCCTGTTTCACTTTTCAGGGAAAAACAAAACAGGCTGTCCGAAAAGAGCAAGACGGTTTAACAGCCTTTTATCTGGCTGTCCGCCAGTGTCTGCCATGTCGAAATGACGGAGTCCGGGTTCAGCGACATGGAATCAATACCCTGTTTCATCAGCCATCTTGCAAAATCGGGATGATCAGAAGGGCCCTGTCCACAGATGCCGACGTATTTGCCCTGATTGTTGCACGCGGCAATCGCTTTCGAAATCAGCGCCAGCACGGCAGGGTCGCGTTCATCGAAATCTGCCATCAGGAGATCCAGACCGGAATCGCGATCCAGACCCAGTGTCAACTGGGTCAAATCGTTGGAGCCAATTGAAAAACCATCGAACATTTCGAGGAATTCGTCTGCCAGAATCGCGTTCGACGGCACTTCACACATCATGATGATGCGCAGGCCGTTTTCACCACGGCGCAAGCCGTTGACAGCCAGCAGGTCGAGAACGGAACGGCCTTGCTTGAGGGTCCTGACAAATGGCACCATCAGTTCGACGTTGGTAAAGCCCATTTCATTGCGAACCTTTTTCATGGCGTCGCATTCCATATTGAACGCTTCGGCAAAGGATGGTGCAATGTAACGGGAAGCGCCACGGAAACCCATCATCGGGTTTTCTTCTTCCGGCTCGAACCGCGTGCCACCCATCAGGGTACGGTATTCATTGGACTTGAAGTCGGAAAGACGGACAATAACCGGTTTCGGCCAGAATGCCGCTGCAATCGTCGCGACGCCTTCCGCCAGTTTCTGGACGTAATAGGTACGCGGATTGGCATAACCGCGTGAAACGGATTCGATCGCTTTTTTCAAATCCGGATCGACGTTCGGATAAGCCAGAATGGCGTTCGGATGAACGCTGATTTCATTGATGATGAATTCCAGACGGGCAAGACCGACACCACCATTCGGAATCGATTGCAGTTTGAAGGCCAGCTGTGGATTGCCGACGTTCATGGCAATCTTGACCGGAAGCACAGGCAATTCACCGTAAGTGACTTCCGTTTCTTCCGTTTCCAGCGTGCCTTCATAAATATGACCGTCTTCGCCTTCCGCACAGGAAACGGTGACGAGTTGACCGTCTTTCAACACTTCGGTCGCGTCGCCGCAACCGACTACGGCAGGCACGCCGATTTCACGGGCGACAATCGCCGCATGGCAGGTTCGGCCGCCACGGTTCGTCACAATCGCGGCCGAACGCCTCATGACCGGTTCCCAGTTCGGGTCCGTCATATCGGCAACCAGAACGTCGCCTTCCTCGACCTTGAACATCTCGGAAGGGTCGCGGACGATACGGACGCGCCCGATACCGATTTTCTGGCCGATCGCCCGGCCTGACGCGAGCACCTTGCCCTTGCTTTTCAGTTTGAATACCTGAACGGAATCACCGGACTTCTGGGAATTGACCGTTTCAGGACGCGCCTGAAGGATGTACAGCTTGCCATCGTCGCCATCCTTGCCCCATTCGATATCCATCGGACGACCGTAATGTTTTTCGATGATGACGGCGAATTTCGCCAGTTCCATCACATCGTCATCGGTAATCGAAAAATGGCGGCGCTGTTCTTCAGGCACTTCAATCGTCTTGACCGGTGATTTCGCGTCCGCACTGGTATCGAAAACCATTTCGATCAATTTGGAACCGATTGAACGGCGGATGATCGCCATTTTGCCTTTTTCCAGCATCGGCTTGTGCACGTAGAATTCGTCCGGATTGACAGCACCCTGCACCACGGTTTCACCCAGCCCGTAGCTGGACGTGATGAAAACGACGTCCGGAAAACCGGATTCCGTATCGAGGGTAAACATGACGCCGGAAGACGCGAGATCGGAACGCACCATTTTCTGGATACCGGCCGAGAGCGCCACTTCGGCATGCTTGAAGCCACGCTGCTGGCGATAGGAAATCGCACGGTCGTTATAGAGTGAAGCGAAAACTTCCTTGACGGCATGCAGAAGATTTTCTTCGCCGACAACATTCAGGAAAGTTTCCTGCTGGCCAGCAAACGACGCATCCTGCAAGTCTTCCGCCGTTGCGGAAGAACGCACGGCAACGGAAAGTTCCCCGACCGAGGCTTTGACCATCTTGCGGTAATGCTCAAGCAATTCCGCTTCAAGGCGGGGCTGGAAAGGCGTATCCATAATCCATTGACGGATATCGGCACCGGCCATAGCCAGGGCGCGCACATCGCTGACATCGACACCGGCAAGCCTTTTTTCGATCCGTTTTGCCAGCGTTTCGTCCCCGTTTGCGCTATGGGAAAGAAAATCGCGATACGCCTGCGCCGTTGTCGCAAATCCGCCGGGAACCCTCACTCCCTTTTCCTGCAGCTGGCTGATCATTTCACCGAGAGATGCATTCTTCCCGCCAACCGATGGCACATCTTTCATTCTCAATTCTGTAAACGGAATAACGTAAACAGCCTGATCATTGGATGTTAGTGGCGATGTTTCCGACATGGTGATCTCCTTGCGCGTAAAGTGAATCAGTAACTGGTAAATGGGGAATTACATGGTATTTCGGCAAAACGGCATTTATCTTTTTATTGTACCGCGCCAGAGACTGTGTTTTTCAAAAATAATCTTTACAATAAAAGAAATTCTTCATCTCTTTGATTATTCTTTCAGACAGGTTGAAATATGACGACACAACAGGATATTCCAGGCCGTACCGTATACATAGTTTCTGACGGTACCGGCATCACGGCGGAGGCTTTGGCCCGCTCGGTCCTTTCCCAGTTCAATCTGACTTTTTCCCGGATTCATATCCCCTTTGTCGATACACTGGACAAGGTAAGGCAGGCAAAAGACCAGATTCAGGCCGAACGGGAAAAAACGGGACAGCTACCGATCGTTTTTTCCACCCTCGTCATACCGGAACTCGTTACCGAATTGCGCAAGGCCGATGCCCTGCATCTGGACGTGATCCAGACTTTCGTTGAACCGTTGAGAGCCGAACTGGGGATTTCACCGAAAGAGGAAATCGGGCTGTCTCACCAGAATATGGAAAGTCTGGAATACAAAAAGCGGATAGAAGCCATCAACTTCACACTGGAACACGACGACGGGCAGTCCAACCGGAATCTGGAAGACGCCGACGTTATTCTGGTCGGCGTATCCCGAAGCGGCAAGACACCGACCAGCCTGTATCTGGCCATGCAATACGGATTGAAAGTCGCCAACTATCCCCTGATTCCGGAAGATTTCGAACGCGGCCATATGCCCAAAGCGCTACAACCGTATAAAAACAAGCTTTTCGGATTGACCATCCAGCCGGAAAGGCTCGCCGAAGTCCGTAATGAAAGGCGTCCGAACAGCCGTTATGCGGCACTGGACAATTGCCGTTATGAAATTTCGGAAGCGGAAGGCATGATGAATCTGGAAAACATCCGCTATCTTTCCTCGACCTCGAAATCCATCGAGGAAATCGCGACGGCCATTTTAAGCAATTTGCGTTCTTATTGAAAAAGGCGGCCTGACCAGTCGCCTTTAAAAACCCGTTTACAGGATGTCGATTTCAAAGGAAGCGGCATAAGGCTCGCGAATACCGAGTTCAGTTGCCGTTTTGCGATTCAGCATCAAAACCCGGTCGTCGAACCCGTATTTTCTGTCACGCAAATTACGCTGGTGCTGGGAATCGTGATACCGCAAAAGCTGTGCTTTCCATTGCGCATCAGCTTCATCGAAACCGACGTAGAAATCCTTTTTCATACCGATTGTTTTCACGTCGCTGTTGAACAACAGGGCGATGGGCCATTCCACTTTCGACGCAATCGCCTTCATCATGTTGGCCATATCCCGATGGGCGCGATTGGAATCGTTCCCGTGAGGCATGAAAAGCAAATCAGGATGTATCTGACGGATCAGCTTTTCCAGAAAAAGCCGGTTGGCTTCATCATCGACAACCTGATCGTCAGGTGCATTATTCAGGTTCAGAAAACGGAAGTTTTGATCAGGAAGGCCAAAGAAACGAAGGCTGCCAGTCTGTTCCCTCACGCGTAACTGTCGTTTTTCTTCCTGCGTCATTCCGGCGCCGTAGACCTTATCGATACCGCTGCCTGTTTCGGCGACAAGGGCATGGATATCATGGCCCTGATTTTTCAGATATTTCAGGGTGACGCCGATTGCGTCGAAATCGTCAGGATGGGGTGCCGTCACCAGAACCGTCATCGGACGGGGCCAGACAATACTGCGCAGGTCGGTTGGAGAACTTTTTGGAAGAAGAAAATCCAGATTCGTCACTTGAAAATCCTTTCATTCACGTCCGGTGAAAAACTCAGTCGGAAAACGCTTCCGGTTCAAGGATCTTCCGGACAGGAGCATATGTCTTGCGGTGGACAGGCGAAACACCGTGAATACTTAACTGTTCCAGATGATACGCCGTCGGGTAGCCTTTATGGCGGTCGAAACCATATTCAGGGTATTGACGATGCAAATCCAGCATGACGGCGTCCCGTGCCGTTTTGGCAAGAATGGAAGCAGCCGAAATGGCAGGCACCTTGTCGTCACCCTTGACAATGGCCTTTGCAGCAATTGCAAGCTTCGGACAGCGATTGCCGTCGATCAGGGCCAGCTCCGGCCTGATCGCCAGCGACTCGATGGCCCGTTTCATCGCCAGCATGGAGGCATGCAGGATATTCAGTTCATCGATTTCTTCAATCGAGCATTCGGCGATAGCCCATGCCCTGGCGTACTGTTTGATTTCGAGCGCCAGCTCGTCCCGTCGATGTTCGGACAGTTTCTTGGAATCTTTCAGGCCAGCAATCGGATGATCCGGATCGAGAATGACCGCGGCCGCAAAAACAGGCCCCGCAATTGGCCCCCTGCCTGCCTCATCCGCTCCGCAAAAGAGCGTCACGCCTGATGCATAATCCTCATCGAACAAAGGAAGGGGCAAAGTGGAAGAAGCCGCACGTTTTCCGATTTTGTTAGCCATTGCCGTTCATGACTTCCAGAATGGCGTCGGCACTCGTCTGGGCCGTATTGCGTAACAGCGAATAGTGCATGGCAATGAAACGTTCTTCAAGACGCTGGCGGTTTGCCTGATCCGTCAGCTGGAACCACAATGCATCAGCCAAAGCCTGCCCGGTCGCCGCATTCTGGAGCAATTCAGGAACAATCATTTCACCTGCCAGAATATTGGGCAAGCCGACAGGCGGTTTGACGATATGACGTGCGATTTCCCAGGTCGCCCGCATCAGCTTGTAGGCAATGACCATCGGTTTTTTGAACAGGGCCACTTCCAGTGTTGCTGTTCCGGAGGCAACCAGCACGGCATCAGCGGCTGTAATGGCGGCATGGGAATGCCCGCGCACGATTTGCAGTGGCAAATCATCCAGACGCGCGCCGGATACCAGTTTCGTGAAATATTTCAATTGTTCGTCACCCGCCATCGGGATCACAAACTGGATCGTCGGATCGCGCTGCAACAGTATTTTCGCCGATTCGACAAAAGCCGGACTGTTATATTTCAGTTCCGACATACGGCTGCCGGGCATAATCGTGATAACCGGTTTTTCCCTGTCCAGTCCAAGGCTCGTCCGTGCGGCATCGATATCCGGACGCATCGGAATCGATTCAGCCAGCGGATGACCGACATAGGTAACGGGAATACCCGCTTTCTGGTAAATGGCTTCCTCGAAAGGAAACAGGACGAGAATGCGTGAAACGGCTTCGGCAATTTTCCTGATGCGTCCGCTGCGCCATGCCCATACCGACGGGCTGACGAAATGAACGGTCTTGATACCTGCTTTTTTCAGGGCCAGTTCAAGACTGAGATTGAATTCGGGAGAATCGATACCGACGAAAACGTCCGGCCTCTGCGCAAGCAGATGATCCCGGAGATGGTTGTGGATACCCTTGATTTCACGATAGTGCGCCAGAACCTCGAACAGGCCGTTGACGGAAAGCTTTTCCATCGGCCAGTTGCTGACGAAATCGTATTTCGCCATCTGTGGGCCACCGATGCCGTGCATCAGTGTATCGGGCAATTGGGGACGAAGCGCCGACAGCAGGTTGGCTCCCAGCAAATCGCCGGACGTTTCACCTGCTACCATGGCTATCGATCTCAAAACCCCACTCCCTATCTGTGACAACGAACGGAAACGACCTGCGCCCGATTACCTGAGCAAACCTCTTTGCGCTTCGGAAATGAAGGTATGCATCTGTTCAATATATTTGGCGGATTCCGGAGAAGCGGCCGCTTCTTCCAGCAATTTCATTTTGGCTTCTTCAAGCGTCAGGCCCGACCGGTAAACGGTTTTGTACGCCCTTTTGATCCCCGTGATCTGATCCGGGGAAAAACCGCGGCGTCTCAGACCTTCCGCATTGATGCCGTAAGCCGTTGTCGGCGTTCCGGAAGCCATGACGAAAGGAGAAATATCCTGTGAAATCTTGGCGCCAAACCCGGTCATGGCATGGTCTCCGATCCGGCAAAACTGATGGATCAGCGTAAAACCGCCGAGAATGACCCAGTCGCCGATATGAACGTGGCCTGCCAGCTGGGCGCTATTGGCGAAAATGGTGTTGTTCCCGACCTGACAGTCATGGGCCAGATGGACATACGCCATGATCCAGTTATCGTTACCCAGACGGGTTACGCCAACATCCTGTGCCGTTCCCAGATTGAAGGTGCAGAATTCACGAATGGTGTTGCGATCGCCAATTTCGAGTTTCGTTTCTTCCCCGGCGTATTTCTTGTCCTGAGGCATGGCACCCAGAGAGGCAAACTGGAAAATATGATTGTCTTCACCGATCGTCGTGTGGCCTTCAATGACGACATGTGGGCCGACTTTGGTACGGGCACCGATTTTGACGTTCGGGCCGATGATCGAATAAGGTCCGACTTCGACCGAGCTGTCCAATTCGGCTTTCGGATCGACTATTGCACTGGGATGAATCGCCATCAGGCTTCCACTTTCTGGGCGACGACACCGCCCCGAATGGCACACATCAGTTCCGCTTCAACAGCCAGCTGTCCGTCAACCATGCCCTTCGTCCTGAACTTCCACATACCTCTTGAACTGCGAACCAGTTCCGCTTCCATCACCAGCTGGTCACCCGGTTCGACTGGCCGTTTGAAACGGGCACTGTCAATCGTCGCAAAATAAACGACGGCATCCTTGTCCAGTTTGCTGTCAGCGGACATGAACGCGAAAATCGCTGCCGTCTGGGCCAGCGCCTCGATAATCAGCACACCCGGCATAACAGGATGATTCGGGAAATGGCCGTTGAAAAACTCTTCATTGGCAGTAACGTTTTTGATGGCAGTGATTTTCTTGCCGGCTTCCCAGTCGAGGACACGGTCAACGAGCAACATGGGATAACGATGGGGCAACAACTCGCGGATCTGATGAATATTCAGGGTGTTCATTTTTCAGTTTCAGTTAAGGCTTTTACAGTTTTTTCCAATTCACGGATTCTATCACGCATAGTGCCCAATTTACGCACCAGCACAGCAGTCTTTTCCCACTCCTGATGCTTTGCCAGTGGATAAAAACCGGAATAAACGCCCGGTTCGGTAACCGAACTCTGGACAACACTCGATGCCGTGATATGGGTTCTGTCCGCAATCGTCAAATGACCGCCGATCATGGCCGCTCCACCGACCGTACAGTTCTTGCCGAAAATCGCGCTACCAGCGACACCGACACAACCCGCCATCGCCGAGTTTTCACCGACATGGCAGTTATGGCCGATCTGGATCTGATTATCCAGCTTGACGCCATTTTCGATAATCGTGTCGGACAATGCACCACGGTCGATAGTCGTATTGGCACCGATCTGGACATCGTTACCGATAATGACGCGGCCTGTCTGGGGAATCTTGACCCAGACACCATCTTCATTGGCAAAACCGAAGCCTTCACATCCGATGACGGCCCCAGGACGCAAAACACCGCGTTCCCCGATTTCACATTCATTCAAAAAGATAACCCGAGGGAAGAAACGGCACCCCGCTCCGACTTTTGCCTTCCTGCCGATAAAGCAACCCGCTTCAATCACACAGTTCTCCCCGATTTCAGCTTCCGCCTCAATGGTCACAAAAGGACCGATAGAAGCCGTTGGAGCAACTTTCGCAGACGGATCGATTACCGCACTGGGATGGATGCCTTGCACCGGAGGAATGGTTTTGAAACTTTCGAACAGCTGCGCCGCATGGGCGAAATAGGCGTAAGGATTTTTGGCGACGATGCGCGAACCCTTGAACAGATCGCCAACCAGCTGATTGTCTTTCGGGGAAATGATCAGTGCACCGGCCTGGGACCGTTTCACTTCATTTCTCAGGCGGGGATTGGTCAGAAAAGTGATATGCGAGGAATCGGCATTATCGAGAGGAGCGAAACCGGCTACTTTAGTTTCGCCGTTACCAATAAGTTGACCGCCGAAGCGGTCAACGAGTTCTGCAAGACTGATTAACATCCTGATATTTGAAAAGATTATTTATTGAGTGCTTTCAGAACCTGATCGGTAATATCGACACGAGGATTGATATAGGCAGCATCCTGAACGATCAGATCATATTTTTCCGCTTTGGCAATCCGGTCGATTTCCTTGTTCACACGATCGACAACCTTGGCCAGTTCTTCATTGCGGCGTTGCATCAGGTCTTCACGGAATGCACGCTGCTTGCGCTGGAAATCCTGGGACAGGTCGGCCAGTTCACGCTGGCGTTTCAAACGATCGGACTCGGTCAGAACAGGCATATCCTTTTCAAGTTTTTCGCTCATCGTTTTCAAACGGGCCTGCGCACCGTGCATTTCCTTGGCACGTTTTGAAAAATCGGCTTCGAGTTTTTTCTCGGCTGCCTTGGCAGGAGCGGATTCGCTCATGATCTTGTCAGGATTGATATAACCCACTTTGGACGTCTGGGCCTGTGCGAAACCAAAGATACCCAAACAAAATGCAAGGACGGCTATTTTTTTCGTATCCATAAGAGTTTTAGCAAAATTATTCAAGTTACTTCTCCAAAAAATAAATCGTCAATATGTTTATTATGCCATCGATTCACTAGAAACCGGTACCCAACTGGAACTGGAAGGCTTCTTTTTGATCGCCTTCTTTCGAATTCAGCGGGATACCGTAACTGAGTTTCAAAGGACCGATCGGCGACACCCAACTGACACCGAACCCGGCTGAGTATCTCAAATTACCCAGATCAATGTTTTGATTGTCCGCATAAACGTTACCTGCATCGAGGAAGGTAAACCAGCGCAAAGTCTTGTCGCCGCCCATGCCCGGCATCGGGAATTGCAATTCCACATTACCGACAACGCGTTTGGTACCACCGAGATAAACACGATTGCCATAATAATCGTATTCAACACGTCCCAGAGAAGAGCTTTCATAGCCACGAACCGTACCCATACCACCGGCATAGAAGTTCTTGAAAAGAGGATATGGATTTCCGCCGAGACCTTTACCATAATCGACCATGCCGTTCAAAGCCAGAGTCCCGCTCGAGAAAAGTGGCATGAAATACTGGTGCTGATAGGACAACTTATAGTATTTCATATCGCCCAGAAGAGAAACTTCGGCATTCGCCTTCTGGTATCGGCCTTTGGTCGGAATAAGGGCACTGTCACGATTATCCCTTTGCCAGGCAACCGTCAACGGTACCGACCAGGCAGAAGCTGTAGTCCCGTCTGTACCGAACTGCCGCACGAATTCCAGATATTGCGGTGGACTGTTCCAGTAAGTGTCGATACTGGTATTTTCAACCCCTACACCGAAAAATACCCTGTCCACTTCGGTAAACGGAATACCGAAATTGACGTTTCCGCCCATTGTTTTGACTTTATAATCGCTATCGTTAATCAAAGGCGGCCGGATCGTACGATAAAAGATTTCGTAACGGCGGCTGATACCATCGTCGGTAAAATAAGGATTGGTCTGTGCCAGCGAAATCGTTCTGTAACGCTGGCTGGTATTGACGTTCAAGGCAACGTCATTACCGGTACCGGCAAAATTCTGCTGTTCGATGGAGCCCGACAGCAACAGTTTGTCACTTTGAGAAAAACCGGCGCCCAGCATGACGTTACCAGTCGGTTTTTCGACGACCTTCATATTGACGTCAACCTGATCGACGGTTCCCTGAACCTCGGGGGTTTCGACAGCCACTTCAGTAAAGAAACCCAGACGGTCAACACGGTCACGGGACAATTTGATGTTCTTGCCGTTATACCATGAACCCTCCATTTGACGGAATTCACGACGAATGACTTCATCACGGGTCTTGTTATTGCCCGCAATCGTAATCTGGCGGACATAAACACGCTTGCCCGGATCGACGAAAATCGTGAAAGCGACTTCTTTCTTTTCACGATCGATATCGGGCTGCGGATTGACATTCGCAAACGCATAACCAAAGTTGCCCAGATATTCGGTAATGTCCCTGGAACTGTTCGTCAGTTTCTCACCGGAATAAACATCGCCTTTTTTCAGCTGGATGAGATTGCGGATTTCTTTTTCACGACCGAAAAGCTCGCCCTCGAGCCGGATGTCGGAAACCTTGTACTTGTCACCTTCCTTGATATTGACGGTGATGTAAATGTCTTTCTTGTCGGATGTGATCGACACCTGCGTCGATTCAACCTGCATTTCGATGTAACCGCGATTCTGGTAGTACGACTTGATAGCTTCAAGATCGCCCGTCATTTTTTCCTTGGAATACTGGTCTGCCTTGGTATACCAGGTAAACCAGCCCGGCGTACGCAACTTGATGACCTCCAGCAATTTCTTGTCCGAGAATGCCTTGTTGCCGACGAATTTGATCTGCTTGATACGCGCCACTTCACCTTCATCAACCGTGAAGTTGACAGCGACCCTGTTCCGTTCAACCGGAGTGATCGTCGTCGTAATCTGGACACCATACAGGCCATGAGACAGGTATTGCCTTTTCAGTTCCTGCTCTGCACGATCAAGCAGCGAACGGTCATAAATACGGCCTTCACCGAGTCCGACATCTTTAAGCGACTTGATCAGGGCTGCCTTTTCGAATTCCTTGGCACCTGTAAAATCCACACTGGCAATCGCAGGCCTTTCTTCAACGATAACGACCAGAACGTCGCCTTCAGCGTCAATTCTGACATCCTTGAAAAAGCCGGTAGCATAAAGCGCCTTGATGGCTGAAACGGCTTTTTCATCATTAAACGTTTCACCCACACGAACAGGCAGGTAATTGAAAACCGTTCCCGCTTCAGTACGCTGAATGCCTTCTACACGAATATCCTTGACGGTAAAAGGCTCGACTGCCTGGGCAACATTCGAATAAAAAGCCATGGATATCGCTGCCAGCAGTGACAAACGAAAAGGCAAACGTTGATGAAATAATTTCATGAATCTGATTTTAGACGCCACAAAAAACTCACATTCAGCCGGTTTTTCACTCAGAAAAAGATCCGGATGACATCATTAAAAACGGCAACCAATAACAATAATCCAAGGATACCGACACCGATTTTATAGCCTATTTTCGCAATACGATCCGAAATAGAACCACCAGTCACAACTTCCACTGCATAATACAGCAAAAGTCCTCCATCCAGAACAGGTATCGGAAGTAAATTCATCACACCGATACTGATACTGATGAACACGATAAAATGGAGATAGCGGATAAGCCCGGCGCGGGCTGTCTGCCCGGCATAATCGGCAATGGCAATCGGACCGGTGATATTTTTCAGCGACACATCGCCAACCAGCATTCTGCCAATCATTTTTACCGTGATATACGAGGTATCCCAGGTTTTCGAAATGCCTTCCATCAGCGCAACCGGAACGCTGTAACTCAGTATGGTCATTTCAGGCATGACAGAAATATTGGCGTCCATTTTGCCGATCAACTGGTCTTTGACCGTTTTCGCTTCCGGCGTCAGGGTAATGCTGACCGGTTCATTATTGCGCAAAACGTCCAGCGCCAACGTTTTTCCGGGGGATTGCCGGATGATATTGACGAGTGCAAGAGAATCCAGAACAGGTTCTCCGTCGATTTTGACGATTTTGTCACCTTCCATAAGACCTGACTGTGCGGCAACACCTCCTTCAATCGTTTTTCCGACAATGGCGGGTGGCCTCTCGACACCGAGGCCGAGTTTGCCGATAAAATCCTTGTCGACGTCTTCAATCGACACCTGATTCATGGGCAACATGACTGTTTTTTCCGGGACACGCGGCGCGCCTTCAGCATCCGTTGGCCCTGAAGAAGCGACCCCGACGGAAACCGCCGACCGTGCTTCCATCAGCATTTCAGTCATTTTCCAGCGTACCTGCTGCCAGTTATGGATCGGCATGCCGTCAATGTTGACGATGGTTTCGCCGCCCCTCAAACCGGCCTGATAAGCAACTGTATTGGTCGGCACTTCGCGAAGTTTTGCAATTGGCTCAGGCATGCCGTAGATATAAAGTCCGGTCAAAACGACGATGGCCAGCACGAAATTGGCCAGCGGCCCTGCCGCAACGATGGCAATACGGCGCCAGACATTCTGGCTGGTAAATTCACGTTTCCTGTCCTCCGGCGAAACCTGACTCAAATCGTCGGCTCTTGCATCAAGCAATTTGACATACCCGCCCAGAGGCAACGCGGAAAGCGCCCACTCCGTCTGGTCAGGGCCGAATTTGCGGCTATACAGGATTTTCCCCATCCCCAGAGAAAAACGCAGAACCTTGACATTGCAAAGACGGGCCATCCAGTAATGACCCAGCTCATGAAAGACGATGAGTACGGACAAGGCAAAGATGAATGCAAAAAATGTTTGAATGAATATCATTGCAAAATCAAATCGGTTGCGACCGTCCGTGCTGCGCGGTCATGCATTAAAACACTATCGATCGTCGTTACAGCACTTTCTGTCATTACCTTGTCCAGAACATTGGCCACAACGTAATCAATCCGTCGGAAACTGATTCTCTCGTCCAGAAAAGCCTGAACGGCCACTTCGTTGGCGGCATTCAGAATGGCCGGTGTCGCCCCACCCGTTTCAAGCGCTTCATAAGCCAGCTTCAGGCAAGGAAAACGGACGAAATCGGGGGACTCGAACTGCAAGGTACCGATCCGTGTCAGATCCAGAGGCGTCACTCCGGACGTCATCCGGTCAGGATAAGCGAGCGCATGGGCAATCGGAATCCGCATATCCGGATTTCCAAGCTGTGCAATGACCGAACCGTCAATATAGGAAACCATTGAATGAATGACGCTTTGGGGGTGAATGACCACTTCAATCTGGCTTGCCGGAATACCGAAGAGCCAGTGCGCCTCGATCACTTCCAGTCCTTTATTCATCATGGTAGCAGAATCGACGGATATTTTGCGCCCCATTACCCATTTCGGATGGGCGATCGCCTGTTCCGGTGTCACGCTATCCAGTGTATCGACTGGTCGATGCAAAAAAGGGCCGCCTGAAGCGGTCAGCAAAACCTTCGAAACACCATGCTGATGCGGAAAACGCTTGTGTGAAAAGGGTAGACACTGAAAAATGGCATTGTGTTCGCTGTCGATAGGCAACAAGGTGGCATCGTGATTGATGACAGCGTCGATAAACAGCTGGCCGGACATCACCAGTGCTTCCTTGTTGGCGAGCATGACTTTTTTGCCTGCACGTGCCGCTGCCAATGCCGGCGCGAGACCTGCAGCGCCGACAATGGCCGCCATGACGGCATCGCATTTTTCGGAGGCGGCCACTTGGCAAAGCGCTTTCTCGCCATACAAAACTTCGGTTTTCAGCCCTTTGGAACGCAAGGATTTCTGAAGAAGCAATGCCGATTCCGGCGTGCCGACAACGGCGACTTCAGGCTGGAATTTTTCGCACTGTTCCAGTAATTGGTCAACATGCCGGTTCGCCGTCAGGGCATAAACGGAATACTGATCCGGATGGCGCGACAGCACATCCAGCGTCGAGACACCGATTGAGCCTGTAGAACCCAGAACTGTGATGACCTGCCTTCGCGCCGTCATTTTTATAGCCACATCCCCAATAAAACGGCCAGTGGCAACATCGGGATCAGGGAATCGATACGATCCAGAACGCCGCCATGCCCTGGCAACAAGTTACTGCTGTCTTTGAAACCGATACGCCGTTTCAGTTTCGATTCAAGCAAATCACCCACGATACTCATGGCGACCAGCAAGACAAGGCCTCCGATCATTCCGCCCCAGCCGTACTTTTCAAATATCAGCACACTGATATTGGATTCAGGAGTTGAAAAATTCATGGAGGCAATGGCAAGCAGTATAACAGTCACCATGCCGCCGACAACACCTTCCCAGGTTTTTCCCGGAGAAATGGCCGGAGCCAGTTTATGCCTGCCGAACGCTCTTCCTGCAAAATAGGCACCGATATCGGCCAGCCATGCAATCACAAGGATCGACAGCAAAAACAGCGCAGAACGCTTATACAGGAGAAGCACGCACAGGAAACTGGAAAGAATGGAAAACAGGTAACAAGCCTGATAAATATGGCCCGACAAGGTATGCAGGGGCGGTATCGTGCGGAAAAGCGACGGGATAAGCAAAGCGATCCAGATCAGCACGGCAACGAAGGCAAACCAGATATAGGCGGTGGAAGACAGCCACAACCCGGTAAATACAAATATCAGGCTTGCCAATACAGCAACGGCTATCGGATATCTGTTATCGAAAAGTCTGGCGTTTTCCCAGGCACCCGCGGCAAAAAACACCAGCAGGAACAGTCCGAAAAGCCATTCACTCCGGGACCAGAGGATCAAAAACAAAACTGCAGCCAGACATAAAGCGGTTATGACTCGTTGTTTCAGCATTTGCCTAATCCGTTAATTGTTCACTGGTTTTTCCGAACCGTCGTTCTCTCGACTGGAAAGACGCGATTGCCTTTTCCAGTTCTTCATTGTCGAAATCGGGCCAGAAGGTTTCTGTAAAATATAACTCCGAATAGGCCAATTGCCAAAGAAGAAAATTTGAAATTCGTGTTTCACCGCCCGTGCGGATGAAAAGATCCGGTTCAGGAGCGTAGGAAAGGGCAAGATAAGACGACAAACGTTCTTCCGTCATGTCTTTTACATCCAGCCCTTCCGAAGACATCCGTCTCGCTGCCTGCAAGATATCCCAGCGGCCGCCATAGTTGGCGCAAACCGTCAGCGTGAGTGTCGAATTTTTCGACGTTTTTTCTTCTGCAACGGTTATAGCCTTCTGTAAAGGCACATCGAAACGGCTCAAGTCACCGACCACTTTGAGCCGGATATCGTTGTCGTGCAATTTATCGGTCTCTTTTTCAAGAGAAGAAAGAAACAGGTTCATCAGGAAACTGACTTCCTCGCCCGGTCTTTTCCAGTTTTCCGAGCTGAACGCAAAAACCGTCAGATAAGGGATATTGCGAACGATACATCCTTCAATTGTCCGCCTGATCGCTTCCACGCCTTTGACATGTCCGGCAACACGGGGCAAAAAACGTTTTTTCGCCCAGCGTCCGTTTCCATCCATCACAATAGCAATATGCTGCGGCATAAGATTCTTATCCGCAGCATATGTTGAAGTCCGATCGCTAACCATATCGGATACGGTCCGCTTATACTGTCATGACTTCTTTTTCCTTGTCGGCAAGCAGCTTGTCGATTTGCTGGACAAATTTGTCAGTCAGTTTCTGGATGTCGTCCTGTGAACGGCGTTCATCGTCTTCCGAGCACTCCTTGTCCTTGACCATTTTCTTCACGGCTTCATTGGCGTCACGGCGAATGTTCCTGACGGCAACCTTCGCGTCTTCACCTTCCGTCTTGACCAGCTTGACCATTTCCTTGCGGCGTTCTTCCGTCAACGCTGGTGTCGGAACGCGAATGATTTCACCCATCGTCGAAGGATTCAGGCCCAGATCGGAATCGCGAATGGCTTTTTCGATAGCGTTGACCATTTTCTTTTCCCACGGCTGGACAGAAATGGTACGTGCGTCCAGCAAGGTGATATTGGCAACCTGGCTGATCTTGGTTGGTGAACCGTAATAATCGACTTCTACATGATCGAGAATACCGGTATGAGCCCGGCCAGTCCGAACCTTGGCCAGATCGGCTTTCAGTGACTCGATCGATTTGTTCATTTTCTGTTCGGCACTTTTTTTCACATCGGCAATACTCATGACACTTCCTTATGCAAAATAAACCTGACCGGAAAAAACCGGATTGTCAGTGTAAGGTTTAAAGGTGAACCAGCGTTCCCTCGTCTTCACCCAGAAGAACACGTTTTAAGGCACCGTGTTTCAGGATCGAGAATATTTTAATCGGTAATTTCTGATCGCGACAGAGGGCAAATGCAGCGGCATCCATGACTTCAAGATGCTTTTCAATCGCTTCGTCAAAAGTGATGTGCGAATAACGGGAAGCCGACGCATCTTTCATCGGATCGGCGCTGTAGACGCCATCGACCTTGGTCGCTTTCAGAACGATTTCAGCACCCATTTCCGCGCCACGCAAGGCAGCAGCGGTATCGGTCGTGAAAAACGGATTGCCGGTACCTGCAGCGAAAACGACTACCTTGCCTTCTTCCAGATACTGGAGCGCTTTCGGCCGGACATAGGATTCGACAACCTGGTCGATACCGATGGCAGACATGACACGTGCCGTCAAACCGGCCTGCTCCATGGCATCGGCCAAAGCGAGGGAATTGATGACCGTGGCCAGCATCCCCATATAATCGGCCGTCGCACGATCCATTCCCTTTGCGCCGGGAGCGACGCCCCGGAAAATATTGCCACCACCGATAACGATAGCCATTTCAACGCCCAGCTTCGCCGCATCGACCACGTCTTCAACCATATGTTCGATAGAAGCACGATTGATGCCGAACTGGTCTTCGCCCATAAGAGCTTCACCTGACAACTTCAGAAGAACCCGCTTGTATACAGGAGTGGTCATGATTGCGATTCCTTAATTGACAACGTTAAGACATTGGAATGAACGAGAAGGACAGAACTTGCAAAAACGGGCCTTTCGGCCCGTTTTCAAATTGCCATCAAGCTTTGGACGCTGCCATCTGGGCAGCCACTTCCTCAGCGAAGTTATCCACTTTCTTCTCGATCCCTTCGCCCACAACATAAAGGGTAAAGGATTTCAAAGTGGTTTTCGCTTCTTTCAGCATTTGTTCAACAGACTGTTTGTCGTTTTTGACAAATGGCTGGTTCAGAAGGGAAACTTCTTTCAAAAATTTCTGTACCGAACCTTCAACACGGCGCGCAACGATATCGGCTGGCTGTGCTTTTTTGCCTTCGGCAACGGCCTTGGCGGAATCTTCAGCCGCTTTCTGTGCGGCAACCGAACGTTCCCGTTCGATCAGTTCAGGAGAGACACCTTCCGAAGACAGGGCAACCGGTTTCATTGCAGCGATATGCATGGCAACGTCTTTACCGACCTGTTCGTCAGGGCCTTCGTATTCGACAACAACACCGATGCGGGTTCCGTGCAGATAGGTTGCGATTTTGGCGCTGCTTTCGTGACGGGCGAAACGGCGGATCGACATGTTTTCACCGATACGACCCACGAGCGCTGTGCGATATTCTTCAAGCGTCTTGCCATCGAAAGGCAAGGCGGACAAGGCAGCCACGTCTGCCGGATTGTTGTCATTGACCAGTTTTGCACAGCTGTTTGCCAGTGCAATGAAGTCATCATTCTTGGTAACGAAGTCGGTTTCACAGTTGACTTCGATGATGGAAGCGGTGTTTCCATCGACGTGAATGGCGATAACGCCTTCAGCGGTAACGCGGGAAGACGCTTTCGAAGCCTTGTTGCCCAGTTTGACGCGCAACAGGTCTTCCGCTTTCTGCAGATCACCGTCCGCTTCGGTTAACGCTTTTTTGCATTCCATCATAGGAGCGTCCGTCTTGGCACGCAATTGACCTACCATGGCTGCTGTAATGACTGCCATATTGTTCTCCTCTCAAGGGGAGCTACAGCTCCCGACTACCTGTTTCTTCAAACAGCCTGTTTCCGGACCGGAAACAGGCCTGCAAACTTTTAGTTGCTTTCTGCGGCAACGGCTTCTTCGCCTTTGGCGGCTTCGAGAACGTCGTGCATTGCATTGGCACGGCCTTCGAGGATCGCGTCAGCTACGCCGCGAGCGTACAACTGGATGGCTTTGGACGAATCGTCGTTACCTGGAATAACGTAAGCCAGACCTTCAGGGGAATGGTTGGTATCGACAACGCCGATAACAGGGATACCCAGTTTGGCAGCTTCGGTGATAGCACCTTTGTGATAGCCGACGTCGACAACGAAAATGGCGTCAGGCAAACCGTTCATGTCCTTGATGCCACCGATGGATTTCTGCAGTTTTTCAACTTCGCGCGAGAACATCAGGCCTTCTTTCTTGCTCATCTTTTCGACAGAGCCGTCTTCAATGGCAGCTTCCATGTCTTTCAGACGTTTGATGGAGGTCTTGATGGTCTTGAAGTTGGTCAGCATGCCGCCGAGCCAGCGCTGGTCGACGAAAGGCATACCGGCACGCTGTGCTTCGGCAGCGATGATGTCGCGAGCCTGTCTTTTGGTTCCAACCATCAGAATCGTACCGCGATTGGCAGCCAGCTGACGGATGTAGTTCATCGCGTCGTTGTACATTGCCAGGGTTTTTTCGAGATTGACGATATGGATTTTGTTGCGGTGACCAAAGATGAAAGGAGCCATCTTCGGGTTCCAGAAACGGGTTTGGTGGCCGAAATGGACACCGGCTTCCAGCATTTCACGCATGGTTACGGACATAATAATCTCCAGGGTTAGGTCTTGAATTCGCCCAAGAACTCTTGATGAGCACCCTTTCAGGTCGAATTCGCGATTTTTGCTATAAAAAATAAAACAACTTCTTGAAAAATTTCAAGAGTTCATCATTGTACTGTAAAAACCATTTTGCTTAAAGGGATTAACCGATAAAAATAGCGGCAAACATACAAATTCTTTTTTTTATTCCCGTAACTGTTAGAGTAATACCTTACGTTCCGTTACCTTCAACTCATTTCTCGGATTGAACCACAATGAACGCACTTTACTCCATCGACGCCATCCGGACTATCGAACGCTCTGCTCTCGCCGATCTGCCCAAGGGAACGCTCATGCAGCGTGCAGGCAGTGAAGCCGCCAGTCTTGCCATGCACATGCTGGCGAAATCCGCCGATACAAAAAAAGAAGTCCTCGTTCTCGCCGGTCCGGGCAACAACGGTGGTGACGCCCTGGAAATGGCGACCATTCTGGCAAACGATGGCGTGGCCGTCTCCGTTTTACTGGTGGCAAACCGGAAAAAACAGTCCGAAGAAGC
>OGXI01000459.1_pt1 | contig 36219 bp, 37 predicted proteins | sample 1576221 | NCBI WGS metagenome assembly OGXI01 (sample SAMEA3541523, study PRJEB24748) | human gut metagenome | biome: human gut; feature: human-associated habitat; material: faeces | place: China | collected 2012
CCTTTTGCGGTTCCTTACCTCGTCTTTTTTTGTTGGGGTGTTTTGCAACACGCCCATTTGTCATTCATATACAAGCTCGGTCAAAACGATTTCCTCGGCAAGGCTGCGGATGCTGTTCATGTGGCGCACCCATTCCATTTGGGCAGATGCTTTGAGTGTTTCGGTCACATCTTCCTGCTTCGCCATTGCAGAAACGATGATTTCCATACGCTCGTTGCAGGCTTGGTCGATCTCCGCAAGATGCCGGTGCAGCGTTCCGCTTGTGAGCAGGTTTGTGTAGAGAATGGGGCGATGTTCTTTCAGATAGCTGCGGCGCATACGCCCGTATTTGCCAATCTGATATTCTGATTCATCTGGCAGGGAGAGGTTTGGAATGAGATAATCGCCCTCCTGACGGTAAGTGCCACCCATCTGCTCAAATATTGATTTCATATAAATCAGCTCCTTTTTGTGTTGATTTCCAGTGGTTATACGGACTTTTCTTCTCCTTTCCTATAACTGCTTTTCAATTCACCACAAATGAGCCGCAGTCATATGTATTAGGTGGGAGAAACCACCCTTTACATAGTAACTCCTGGTTGGTAATGGAATTGCTTTCTCCGTCCAGAGCGTCGTCCTGGCTCAAGCGGCAGTATAAAGCGGTGATTTTCTCTGGCTGCTGGTTCATTTGCTTCTCCTTTCTGTTCAGGCAGCCAAGTAAACGGTTGCCCTTATTATAACGCTCCGATTGGCTTTTTGCAGCTATCTTTCCGGTTCTTTCTCTTTCAAATCTTTTTCCATCAGCCGCTTCAGCTTCTTCACGATCCCTTCCGAGCCTTTTTCCGCAAAGTGGGGAATGACCGTATAGACGGTATTCCCCTCAAAGAAAGGATAGCTGCTGCCGCCAAGGTCAAAATAAAACGCCCCATCCTTGAAGTGCTTTTCCATCCGTTCCCCTACTGCGGGGTCAAAGTCTTTCAGCAGCTCATACAGCTTTTGGTCATCAATCATTGGCGCTCCTCCTTTCTTTAGCCGGCAGATTCAGGGTGATCACAGCCGGTCTGCCAAGCCCCTGTTTCCGGCGGAAGATCAAACCGCAGGATTCCAGTTCATGAAACACCCGTGTTGCCACCTGCCTGCTTCGGCGAAGTTTCGCTTTGGCGTCCTCCACAGTAAAGTACAGACGGATAGTCCCATCTGCTTCGATGTATCCTTTCTTCCTGGAAATCCCCGCCCGGTCTAAAAGCAGGGCGTACAGCACCTTGGCGTCATTGGATAAATCCAGGGGGATAAGGAATCGTGGGAAAATGATATAAGACGAAATATCGGTATCTGTTTTGTATGGAATCATAAATTCTCCTTCCTATCCATTCATCGCTATGATAGATAGATTGATATTGACTATTTTGTATTTAACTCTTTTTTATTAACTACCGTCTAAATCCGGGCTGTCTGACAGGCGGGAAAGCCACGGACTGAAAAACAGGATATGGGCGCTCCAGAGCGTCAGCTTTGCCATGTTCTGAAAAACCAATCCTGGATATTCCCGTTTAGGCAGACAAAATGAAGCGGGAACCTATATGTACTCAGCCTGCTGCCTGTCTGGGGAAATCCCGTTTAGGTCAGGAGCCTGTGCGGACAATTAGAAGCTCGTTCTGGGCGGGCATAAGGATTTATCCCTCTATCCCGTTGACCGGTGCTTGCAAAGCCCGCAGAATCAAGCCTTTTTCGTCTCTAATTGTCCGCAGGCAGCCCGCCTTTTCCGGTCACTGGCTGTTTTCTGCCTGCGGTGAACGATAGCGGCGCAGGACTTGCAGTATTTTGCCCGGTTGGAACCGGGAAGAAAGGATTGTCCGCAGACAGCGCACCGTTTATGTTCTTTCCGATGAAGCAAAGCAGTCACCAGAGGTTCATCCAAAGGCAGGACAGCGGCACGGAACCAGTTGCACAGCAGAGAGTAGGAAATGCTTTGCACGCAAACGCATTCTTCTCCATCGTCAAGGGCAAGGCAGTTCCCGCTCTCATAGTTGCAGCACTGATGGACTAGCTTTCTGGCTCTGCGGTATTGGGAGTAGGTCATCACGGGGATTTTCTCTTTGATTTCTATCACCTCCTTTTGGACGGTCAAAACACACCCTTCTATTTATCCGTACATTTTGACAGCAAAATGACACCCCCTTTTGAAAATAAATTTGAGATAGCTCAAAATCCCTCTCATATATCCGTATATTTTCGAGGGAATTATTGCGTGGACAAACACAAAAATACCCTTCTAATAGTCATTTCATTTTGAGGGGATTTTTACGGGGGGGTTCAGCAGAAAAATTTAAAAATACCTCTCTATTAGTCGTGACATTTTTAAGGGTGTTTTTATAGGTGTTTTCGCAAAAAAATACCACCATGGCCGTTTCAAGCCATGATGGCATTCCTCAGATTTCAAATTTATAGCCGACGCGGCAGATAATAAAACTGGAAGAAATAAAGACTTTACGCCAGCTTCCAATTCTGGCTCTCCGTCTGTAGCTTCACCATTCGGGCATATAAGCCGTTTTGCTTCAACAATGTTTCCGGTGCGCCTTCTTCGGCCACAGTTCCTTCAGAAAGCACCACGATTTTGTCTGCTCCGGCTACGGTGCGCATCCGGTGGGCAATCACCAGCACCGTCTTATCTGCGATCAGGCGGGAAAGGGCGGTTTGAATCAGGGTTTCATTCTCTACATCCAGCGAAGCGGTAGCCTCATCCAAAAGAATGATCGGCGCGTTTTTCAGAAAGGCCCGCGCGATGGAAATCCGCTGCCGTTCACCGCCGGAAAGCTCGCAGCCGTTTTCCCCGATGTTGGTATGCCAGCCGTCTGGCAGCTTTTCGGCAAATTCATATACATTAGCAAGCCGTGCTGCCGCTAACACCTGCTCATCAGTAGCGTCCTTATTCCCAATCCGTATATTCTCCAGAATGGTATTGTCAAACAGGGTAACGTCCTGAAATACAATGGAGAACAGGGAAAGCAGCGTCTCCGGGTCAATTTTGGAAATATCCATGCCTCCCACGGTGATCTTTCCCCGGCTCACATCCCAAAATCTTGCAGCCAACCGGGAAACCGTTGTTTTGCCGCCGCCAGAGGGCCCTACCAAGGCCGTGACTTCGCCCTGTTTTGCGGTAAAGGAAACATCTTTCAATACGGTTTCTCCTGTGTTATAGGCAAAGCCTACATGGTCGAAGGTAATGTCATAGCCTTTGTTGGAAAGTCTGTTTTCTCCCTGCTGAATCGGGTGATCGAGAATTTCATTCATGCGGGCGATATTGGTGCGCGTGCTGATAACTGCCGCCAGATTTTGCAGCGCCCCTTGCAGCGGGTCGTAAAGCCTTGATACGACAAGCAGGAACATGAAGAAGGTCAGCACATCGAGGCTGCCGCCTATCAGCAGGATAGAGCCTACCAATGCAACCGTGGCAATTCCCAGCTTTAATATGAGTGACGCGGACACCACAAAAGCCGCCAGCCCAAACTCATTGAGAATGGAACGATGTTCCACGGCTCGGATTTTCTTTTCCAAGCCTTTCAGGTATTCTGCTTCGGCGTTGTTGGCTTTTAAGTCGCGCACAGTTTCAATGCACTCTTGAATCCCGTCGGCGCAGGCCATCTTTACATCCATCGCTTTCTGATTGAGCCGTTCCTGCACCTTTGCGGAGAAGCCTACAATAGCAAAGGCAACCGGCAATACCCACAGCGCCGCTAATGCCATGCGCCAGTCGAATACAAAGAGGCTAATGGAAATTAAGAACGTAGAAATAATGGAGCCTGCCAGTTCGGGAATGAAGTGGGAAAAACTCTGCTCCAAAAAGGTGCAGTCGGCCATGATGGTGCTGGTGAGATCCGCCAAATCCTTTTTTCCAAAGAAGGACAAGGGAATTTTCCGCAGCCGTTCGGCCAGCGTAATCCTCCGCACTCCACTTTCCGTATAGGTGGCAAAATACGTGGCGTTGTACTGAAAGTAAGTGGTAAGCAGGATCAGACCGATACACACCGCGCAGCCGATGATATAAAAGATAATTTTTTCACCGGGTACGCCGCCGTTCATCAGATCGGCCACTAAAAAATATAAAAGCCCAACGGGAAACATAAAGGAAAGATTCTGGAAGACGCAGGCAAGGCAGCCTTTTACCAGATCCTTCGCCCCCTGCTCGGAAAGGGCATACCGTTTTTGCAGCCGTTTTATCATGTTATTGTACCTCCTTTGCAACCTTCCATTGAACAGAAGTTTGATAGTCCTGCCACATGCGGCTGAATACGCCGCCTTTTTTCAACAGCTCACGGCTTTTGCCGCTCTCTGTGATCTGCCCGTCCTCAATGACATAGATTTGGTCTACGCCAGCCACGGTAGAGAGCCGATGGGCGATCATAATCACCGTTTTCCCCTGCGACAGCTTGGAAAAGGCTGCCTGTACGCGGGATTCATTATCGGGGTCGGCAAAGGCGGTGGCCTCGTCTAAGATTACGATAGGCGCATTTTTCAGCATCACGCGGGCGATGGCAATCCGCTGTTGTTCGCCGCCGGAAAGGTACACACCTTTTGTCCCGATCACGGTGTCTGCGCCCCTCGGCAGCTTTTCCAGAATATCGTCGCACTGGGCATTATGGAGCGCGGCCATAATTTCTTCGCGGGTCGCGTTAGGCTTTCCCATGCGTACATTTTCCAAAATTGAGGCTTTGATTAGGCGGCTGTTCTGGAATACAAAAGAAACGGTATTCATAAGTTCCTCTTTGGCGATGTTCTTCACATTCACGCCGCCAATCTTCACCTGCCCGCCTTGCGGGTCAAAGAACCGGCAGATCAGATTGGCAAGCGTGGTCTTGCCACCGCCGGAAGGTCCCACAAAGGCCACCGTCTGCCCTGCGGGAATGGAAAGGGAAATATCCTTGATGACCTCGTTTTTCCCATCATAACTGAAATGGACATGGTTAAGCTGTACCGAAGCGTCCTCTGGGTGTTCCGGCTGTGCTGCTTCTGCAAGAGGGTTCAAATTCAATACGCTGTCGATTCTCTGCAAGGCATCGTCTACAATCATGGCGTTTTCGCTCTGAAACATGATACGGGTAAGGGTGACGGAGATAATGGGCGTGATTATGATGTAGAACATCAAATCCAGCAGGAAATCCTTCGTAACGCCGCCCCCTGTAAAAATCAGCGCACCGGCAATCAGCGCGGCAAAGACGCCGTTGATGGCTGCCGTATAGAACATCATGGGTGCTCGAAGCTGCTTGGTATAGGCAATCACCCACACCTTATACCTATCAATGGAATCTTTGAATTTTTTGAAGGAGAATATGGTCTGCCCGAAGGTTTTTACAACGGGAATCCCCCGTACATACTCTACCGCTTCATTGGACATATCATCGAGAGCGTTTTGGTATTCTTTCATTTTTTCCTGCATTTTCTTTCCGGTCATCGTCATCATAATCAGAAAGCCCAGCACTACCGGCACAAGGCTCAAAAGTCCCAGCCGCCAGTCGAACACCAGTAGCAGAACCAAAAGGCCGCAGGGCGTCGCAATGGCATTGGCACGGTCGGGAAGCTGATGCGCCAGATAGGTTTCGGTGGCGGCGCTGGATTCATTGACGATCTTGCGCAGCCTGCCGCTGCCGAATTGCTCTGCAAACCCCAGCGGCAGCTTTACAATATGCTCCATCGTTTGTAGGCGCAGGTTGGTGGCAATGCGGAACGCCCCTTTGTGGGAACACATCAGAGCGCCTATGTAGACCAACACCGCGATCACTGCGAACAGCACCGCCATCCAGCCGCTACGGGTCAGGTTTTGCGCATGGCTGAAATCCGGCGCAACTGCCAACACTTCCTGCATGACCTTCCAGATATAGTAGAAAGGCACTAACGCTATGAGGGCGCTGATGGCCGAAAGCACCCAGGAAGCGTAAGTCAGGTATTTGTGGTTGCCTGCAATCTGTAGCAGGCGTGACAGATTGGATTGTTTTTTCAAAGAAGATTCCTCCTTTTCTTTATTTCATCTATGATAAAGAGAGCGCAGCCGCGTTCTTCTTATATCTAATAGGTTAGTTATTGCTAACTAATGGACAAAAATTACAGGGCTTTACTGCCCCATAATTTTCATCCACCCGGCTGTATAAAAGGCCCGCATTTCCCTCACATAGTTTTCCGCGTCTTTAAGCGGCATCTCGTGAATCACCAATTCAAAAAAGGTGTGGAACATGCCGGTAATCAGGATATGCTCCAGCGCGGGGTCAATCTGGGGAGAAGGCCGCCCAAGCTCCTGCAAGACTTCTTGATAGGCATGGGTTGCCGCTGCCTCAATTTCCACCATTTCATCAATAAGGCCGGAAAATTTTGTCCCTTCCGAGCAGCAGAGGATGAGCTTACATTCCTCAAGATGTTCATAAGCGTAGTGGAGCATATCAAACATGCAAGCGCCGGAAATATCGCCCATAACCTCCGGCTGCTGCTCGTGGGGGAGATTGGCAAAATCTTTTTGCGCTTTCTGAAAACAGTTCAGGAGATACGCATAATGCTCACCCACCAAAGCCTCGAACAGTTCTTCTTTACTTTTATAGTAGCCGTAAAAGGCTCCGGTTGTCATACCTACGGATTTTACGATATTCCGCAGGGAAGCGTCTTTGTAGCCTTTTTGCAAAAACTCTGTTTTTGCGGCCCGATGGATGCGTTCTAAGGTTGTCAGATTTCTGTCGATCTGCCTCACCTCCATAACACTGTTATATATCACTGTTATATTCTATCCCAAACGGAGAGATCTGTCAAGAGAGAAATTACCCGTAGAAACATTTCAGGTATTTGAGATAAAACAAGGTGCGCCAGCATACAACGCTGCCACACCTTTTATTTCAGCTCAAATTTATAGCCTATACCGTAGACACTTTTCACACAGTCTGGTAAATCCGGTGCAACCCGGAGCTTCTTTCGCAGGTTGCTTATATGGTTATTGACTGCTTTCCTGGAATAGTAGGTGTAGTCCTCATGCCATACCAAGTCCAGGAGCATTTCATAGGTGAATACCCTCTTAGGGTTCAGTACAAGCAAAGCAAAGATTTCAAATTCCTTGACCGTCAGTGGAATTGCCTGGCCCCGCACCGTAACAAGGCGCTGCTCTAAGCAGAAGTATAAATCACCTTCCCGGATTTCCGTCAATGGCTGATCCACCTGTAATGGAGTAAAATACTGGCCTCGAAAGTGCGTTGTATATGGAAGATCAGCCGGAATATCGCCAGCCTCATAGTCACGAACAAATTGAGCCAACTCCTTCTTTTGATTCGGGGAAAGCAGGGAAAGCAGTTTTTTGCCTATTTGTCTGCCAGAATCCTCTAAATCCAACACGGCTAATTTCCCATATCACCACCACCTAACCGTCATCAAATGCTTTCTTTAATTTTTGAAACGATTCTGAACTAACTGCGTGTTCAATGCCGCAAGCATCCTGCTCTGCGGTTTCGGGATCCACGCCAGCCAATATAAGTTGCTTTGTGAAAAACAGGTGCTTTTCGTAAATCTGTTCGGCAATCTGCAATCCTAGTTCCGTTAGGGAAAGTGTACCGTCAGCATTTTTAACAAGATGGCCGGATTTTATGAGTTCCTTGACTGCCCGGCTTACGGAAGGCTTTTTTACCCCCAACTGCTCTGCGACATCTACGCATCGAACATAACCGTGCTGCTGTTTTATCATTAAGATAGCCTCCAGATAATCCTCCATCGCTGGTGTCAAAGCCATTGGCACACCTCCCTTCCAGAACATTCTTCGTGTTCACTACCGTTATTTCGCCTTTACATTGGCGATTTCAATGAACAACTGGTCGCTGCCAAAGCTGAACGAATCAATCTTGTCGCTGTTAAAGGCGGCATACTGATGCGCAGAGGTAAACGGAACCAGTACGGCTTGATCTGCCGCAAAGGTAAGCACCTCGCTATAGATTTCCTGCACACGGTCCAAATCAGCGGTGCTGTCCAGCTCTTTAATGGTATCCGTGCCATTTTCCATAGTAAGGGCAACCTGCCACAAAATCGGGTCGGACATCATTTCCGGGTTCATATTCGTCATGGTGAGGAACGGGTCATAGTAACCGCCGTAGGTTGTGTGGAGCGAGAAATCAAAATCGGTAGAAACCTGCGTAAACCACGTCATATTATCCGAACCGCGAGGCGTTACTTCAAACCCTACTTCACCCAATTCCTGAGCAATTACAAGCGCCGCATCGTCCATTGTTCCCTGATTGGTGATATAATCCAGCGTAACACTCAATTTTGCGCCATCTTTTTCGCGGATGCCATCGCCATCACTGTCTACCCAACCGGCGCTTTCCAGCAATTCTTTTGCTTTATCTGCATTGTAGCTGTATGTAGTGGCTTCTACATCGCAATACGGTAGAGAGGTATCCAGCAACTGTTCCGAAGCTGTTTCAAGACCGGAGAATACACTGTCGCTGATCGTTTCCTTATCAATCGCATAGGCCACCGCCTGCCGGACAGCGGCATCGTTAAACGGAGCCTCCTGTGTATTGAAGCCGATAAAACGGCTGTTGGAAATGCTGTCATCCAATACGGTGCCAATTCCATCCGCAGAGGAAAGTTCGGTATAACCAGCAAAGCTCAAACGGGATGTACCCGCAAGCAGATCCACTTCGCCATTGCGCAGAGCGAGAATTGCAGCATCGGGATCCGCGATCACTTTTACGGTAAATTCGTCCACATCAGGCTGTTCTCCCCAATAATTGGGATTGCGGACGAAAGTATAAGAGGTTCCGTCACCGTCCCCGGCATACATATAGGGGCCAGTCCCCATTGTCTGGGTCAGCAGTTCTTCTTTAGTTGTCAAATCCTCATTAAACGCATTGGGCGATACGATTCCCATTGGGTTGCACATGGCGAGGTCGTTCAAAACACCATAATAAGGAGTGGTAAGATGAATTGCCACGGTATGTTCGTCCACCACTTCAATCGACTCCGTGAGTGTTCCAATCTTACCAAAGGATGCAATATATGCTCCCAAATTGGAGAATGCCGCCTCTAAGCTGGTTTTTACTGCTTCCGCATTGAGGTCAGCACCATCCGAAAACTTCACGCCTTCTTTGAGATGGAAAGTGTAGGTCAGTCCATCATCGCTGATGTCCCACGTTTCGGCCAGCCCAGCCTTAAATTCACCATTTTCCCGAACGACGAGTGTATCGTAGCAGTTACGGGCATAGTAGGTGAAACCGTAAGTACCATTGGAAGTGGCAGGGGACATCGCTGGATAGAAGCCGGTGGAAAAATCCCAGCTTTCTGTTGTTGTGATACTTACCGGAGTAGAATCAGAACCGGAAGTATCGGGTGCCTCACTGTTGCAGGCGCAAAGGCCGAGCGCCATAACGCCCGCCATCATCAGTGCAGCAAGTGATTTTAGTTTCATAAATCAAACCGTCCTTTCGTTTTTTGTATATATCACGCCCCAAGGAGCGTATATACCTATTTCAAATCAAGTGGGAAGCGCGCAAAAGCTGTTTGGTATAGGGGTTTTGAAATATCTTCAGATCCCCATTCCATTGACGGCTTTCGATCAGTTTCCCGTTTTGCATCACATGAATTTCGTCCGCAAGATAAAGCGCCGCGTCAATCTCATGGGTAATGAAAAGATAACAGCATTGTTCTTCCTCCTGAACTCTTTTTAGCAATTCCAAAATACTTTTGCGCAGAATGACATCCAAACCGCTGATGGATTCGTCAAAGACGATATAGCGCGGGGAAACAGCCAGAGCACGGGCAATCCCTACGCGCTTTTGCTGCCCGCCGGAGAGTTCGCCCGTTTTCTTGTTCGCTGTTTCCTTCGGCATCCCCATACGGTCAAGCAATTCAAAAATTCTTGCCCGTTCTTTCTCTTTAGGTATATTCAGCAGGTTTCGGATTGGCTCGGCAATCGCCTGATAAACCGTAAAATGGGGGTCAAGGGCGCTTTTTCCGTCCTGCAATACCAGTTGGATTGCTTTTGCCGTTTCTTTCCGGTTTCTTTTTCCTTTGCGGGAAATCGGTTTTCCGTCCAGCAGGATTTGACCGGACGAAGGTGATTCCAGCCCCAAAATTAACCGTGACAAGGTGCTTTTTCCGCAGCCGCTTTCTCCCACCAAAGCGTAGATATGATGATCTTCCATAGGCAGGCTCACATCAGAAACCGCATCAAACAGCAACTTATCTTCGCCTTTGTATTGTTTGCTTACATTTTTCACCTCCAGCATGTACTCACCCCCATCCCAAGTGGATCGCCTCAATCAGTTCCTTGGTATAATCAGCTATTGGATTCTGTAAGACCTCTTGGGCGCAGCCTTGTTCTACCATCTGTCCTTCTTTCAAAATCAGTACATGGCCTCCGACATGCCGTGCAACATCAAAGTCATGGGTGACTAAAAGCAGTGCGCAGCCCTGCTCCTGTAGATGCAGGAATTGCTCCACCGCTTTGTCCCTGTGAATCGCGTCTAAAGCGGTAGTCGGTTCATCGGCAACCACCAGCTTTGCGTTACCGGCAATCGCAAGGGCAATGAGGCAGCGCTGGAGCATACCACCCGAAAGCTGATACGGCCTGCTGCTTAAAATCCTTTTGGTGTCTGTAAGCCCTGCCCGAGACAACGCCTGTTCATAAAGAGACAAGGCTTCCTTTTTCTTCAAATCTTGATGCGGGTTAAGAAATTCGGCCATTTGAGCACCAATTTTTCTGGAAGGGTCGAGCGCCGTCATCGGATTTTGCGGGATAAAAGCGATTTTATTGCCATAGTACAGCGCCCGTTCTTTTTCCTTTAGCTGTAAAAGCGATCTGTTATCAAAAAAGATTTCGCCATTCACTTGGAAGGCGCTGCTGTTAAGCAGCCCAAAAATTGCCCGGCAGGTCATCGTTTTTCCGCTTCCTGATTGGCCTAAAAGGATAACTGCACCCGCTTCCTCCAACGAAAAACTGATGTCCTTCACCAAATCCTGATATGGATTTTTAAGCGCAATGCTAAGATGTTCTACCTGTAACAGCTTTTTGCTCATAGCACATCCTCCTGCGGCTGAAGAATGTCCCTAAGCGCCTCGCCAAACAGATTGAAGCCTGCGGCGGCAATGAAAATGCAGATACCGGGGTAAATGAGCAGTTCCGGGTGGGAATACAACGCCACCTGCGCTTCCTCCAGCATTGCGCCCCATTCAGCCGTTCCGCTGGGCAGACCAAGGCCGAGAAACGAAAAGCTGGAAACCGTGAGGATGGCCGAAGCTACGCCCGTTGAAAAATACACCAAAAACTGCGGAAGGATATTGGGAATTAAATGGTGAACAATAAGCTGCCACATTCCACAGCCGGACACCCTCGCGGCGACAATGTAATCCCGCCCAAGTTCCGTTTTGGCATAGGTACGAATAAGCTGCATAAACCGCGCCCACATGGAGATGACAACCGCCCAAATAATATTTTGCAGGCCATTTCCCAAAACGCCGATAATCGCCACTGCGATAATGAGCGTGGGGAAAGCGATAAATACCTGGCTGATTCCTGTCACAACACGGTCAAACCAGCCGCCGATACACGCTGTCATCATTCCAAGGATTAAACCAATCCCTCCCAACAGAATCAAAATGGGAAGCGCCAGCCCAAGGGATGCTCTTGCACCATAAAGCAAGCGGGATAATTCACACCGCCCAAGCTGATCGGTTCCAAGGGGATAATCGGCGCTCGGCGCTTGATATTTCATCAGTGGATTCACCTCGTCCGGCGCATGGGGAGCCAAAAGCGGTGCGAGAATTGCAACGGCGCAGATCAGCACAATCAGGCCAAGCCCGATGACTGCCTGCGGATTTCTCCATATTTTACGCAGCATCGCTTTCCTCCTTTCTCCACGGGCATAGCAAGTGGTTGAGTATTTCGCCAAACAGTTCGGCCAGAAGATACAGCGCGGCGATAATCAGCATACAAGCGCCAATCGCGTTGGCATCAGCAGCCATAATACAGTTCATCAGGTAGTTGCCCACACCTTTGATAGAAAAGACCTTTTCCACTACGGCGCTTCCAGCAATCAGATAGCTTACATACTGGCAGAACAGGGTGATGACGGGCGGCAGGGCATTGCGGAATACCTTCTTCCAGAGGATCCTGTTTACCGTCATCCCGTTGGCACGGGCAAAGCTCACATAATCACGGTGCATTTCTTCCAGCAGTGAAGCGCGAAATACCCGTACAGTCGAGCAAATCACAGGAAAAGATAAGGTAATGGATGGCAATATCAATCCCATAATCCCCGATGCAGGCGTTACGCTGAAAATCGGGATTTCCACAGCGAAGCCAATCAACAGCAAAAAACCGAGCCAGAACGGAGGAACACAAATTCCAAACAGCGAAACAATCCGCATGATATGGTCCGTCAGCTTGTTCTTTTTGGCCGCGCATAAAACGCCAAGCAGAATTGAAAACACGATAATTTCAGCTAACGACAGAAAAACTAATTGCAGCGTTTGCGGGAAGTAGGCTGTCAAATCCGCAGCCACCTCGTTTGTTGAAAAAATAGATTCCCCAAAGTCGCCGCGAAAGACACCGCCGATCCAGTTCAAATACCGAATCGGAAGCGGCTGATCCAAACCAAGTTCCGCGCGTACCTGTTCAATCACTTCCGGTGTAGGAGAGAGATTTCCACGGCGCACAAGATAAGTGGCTGGGTCTGTACTGGATAATGCAGTCAGGATAAAGCACAGGATGCTTACGCCAAAGAGCAGAACCAGCAGCCGCACGATTCGTTTTATCCAATGAGATTTCACCGTTTCCCTCCTTTCCGGTTAATCAAAGCTAACCATTGTGTCGAAGTAACTGCAGCAGGCGGCATATCGCCCGCCGCAGTGCATAAATTACTGTGCAAGTTTCCAGTTCCGCGCTTTCTGCCGGATATTCCAGAATTTTTGATAGATTCCTTTTTGCTGTATCAGCTCAGCGTGAACGCCTTTTTCTACAATTTTTCCGTTATCCACCACCAAAATCTGATCGGCATCCCGAATCGTGGACAGCCGGTGTGCAATGACAATCAGCGTCTTATTTTTTACCAAAGCGCTGATGGCCTGTTGCAAATGCACCTCGTTTTCCGGGTCAACGCTGGCGGTTGCCTCGTCAAGCAGGATAATCGGCGCGTCCTTGAGCATGGCGCGGGCGATGGAGATCCGCTGCTTTTCTCCACCGGACAGGGTGGAGCCGCCTTCGCCAATTACCGTGTCATATCCTTGTGGCAGAGCAGAGATAAAATCGTGGCAGCAGGCTTTCTTTGCCGCTTCTACCACTTGCTCATGGGTTGCGTCCGGGCAGCCAAACTTAATATTGTTCTCAATAGTATCGTGGAACAGATACACATTTTGAAATACCATGCTCATATTCTTCAAGAGGCTGTCACAGGTAAACTCTTTGACATCGTGGCCGCCTATGGTAATGCTGCCTTCCTGCACATCCCAAAACCGGGCGATCAGCCTTGTAATGGTGGTTTTGCCGCCTCCAGAGGGACCGACAATCGCAGTCATGCTGCCCTGTGGAATGGAAAAACTCACATCCTTCAAAATTGGATTGCCATTCTCATAAGCAAAGGACACATGCTCGAAGCCAATGTCAAAGGAATCCAAAGGGATGTCCCTACCGTTTTCATCAATTTTTTTTGCCTGTTTGATACGCTCTACCCGGTCAAGGGCAGCGTCCATTGTCCGAATCATTGTCGTCATCTGGCCCATAACCTCAATCGGATTGAAGATGGTAAAGGAAGCGATCAGAATAACGGCGAGATTAGCGAAAGACAGGTCGCCGCCAACAGCGAGGATTCCCGCGCACAGCATAATCATGCAGGCCGAAATACGGAACACCATCGAATAGGTCATATTGAGCGGGGTAAATACACGCTCCACCCCATAAGAGGCAGCCGCATTGCTCTCATAGGCATCTTCAATATCGCTCAGATTTTTGTCGCACATATTGAAGGATTTTACAACGGAAATACCTTGCACGTATTCCAATGTGGCCGCAACTGCTTCGGATTGGATTTTCTGCCGCTTTGCAGAGAGCGCCTTTCCTTTTTTCTGCATGTGGCTGTAGATTGGGAAGGAAAGAAGGATGCCTGCCACGAAAATCAAACCGATACGCCAGTCAAAGGCTAAAATACAACCCGCCATGACAATCATACTCAAAACGCCGGTTGTAACCTTATCAAGAATGTGCATAGAGTAGTTCTCGAGAAAGTTCAAATCCGTTGTAACAGTCGCCGTAATGTCTCCGACACTGTTATCATGGAAAAAGCCCATCGGCACATTCCGCAGCCGGTCGCCCAATGCAATCCGTTCTCTGGCTACAAACTCAAAGCCTGCCGTACTTTGCAGCCGGTAAACCAGATATTTGAAAATCATGCGCAGGATTAAACCTCCTGCAATCAAGCCGATAACAATACCCCATGTTTGTCCTGTAATCGGTTGACCGTTCTGCAATTCTATCAGGACAAGAAAGACGGCGGCGATTGGCAGCAGGCCGAACATGGATTCCAGAAAGCCACAGATAAAGCTGCCCCAAATCCGTTTCGATAAGTTTCCGCTTAAACGCAGTACGCGCCGGATGATTTTCAGCATAATTCACTCACCTCCTGATTCATACTCCAGTCCATTGCGCTGATATGAGCTTTCCACATATCCAGATAGGTTTCGGAATGGGTTAGAAGCTGCTCATGGGTTCCCTGTGCGGTAATCTGTCCGTTTTCCAACACTAAAATCTGGTCGGCATACATAATGGTAGAGAGCCGGTGCGCAATGACAATCAGAGTTTTCCCCTTTGTCAGCTTATCAATGGAACGCTGCAATTTATCTTCATTCTCCGGGTCTGTGAAGGCGGTGGCTTCATCTAAAATCACGATAGGCGCATTTTTGAGGATTGCCCGCGCTATGGCAAGGCGCTGGCGCTCGCCACCGGAAAGCCTTGCCCCGGAGTCACCGGCATTGGTATCGTACCCTTGGGGGAAACGTGAAATAAATTCATCGCACCCGGCCTGTGCTGCCGCCCACTCCACTTCCTTATCAGTAGCCTCCGGTTTACCAATGCGGATATTATCGCGCAGACTCATATTGAACAGAAAGTTGTCCTGCGATACATAGCTGATCTTCTCTGTTAAGTCGGTAAGGGACATCTCCCGAATATCAATCCCGCCTACTAAAACTGCGCCTGCATCGACATCCCAAAACCGGGCGATCAGTTTGGCTAAGGTTGATTTACCCGAACCGGAAGGCCCCACAAAGGCAGTTACGCTTCCGGCCTTTGCTGTGAAAGAAATACCGTGAATGATCTCGCTGTCGCCATAGCCGAAATGAACATCCTTCATCTGCATGTCGGCTTTGTCTGTATGCTTCGGCTGTGCCGGTTCCGTCAATTCTTCCATATCAAGAAGCGCCTGAATACGGGGCTGCACTTCGGAGATAACGGCAAAACTTTCCCAAAACTCGGTAAAGTTTTGCAGGGAACCAACGATTGCCATAGAGAGAAGAATACAAACAATCAGTTCGGCAAGACTAACCGCACCGCCTGAAATAAGAGCCATTCCGACAGGCAAAACAAAGGCAATCGAGGATGGTAGAATCGCTTGGCTGATGCTCATAAACGGCCAACAGTGTTTATACCACTTTGTCGTGATGTCCCGCACCTTTAGAACCGCCGACTGGAACCGCCCCATTGAGGAAGCAGTCTGATTAAATGCTTTGATGACCTCCATACCATTGACATATTCCACAATGGTTGCGTTCATATTGGCATTGGACATCATGTATTCCTTCATCACTTCGCCACGGCCAAACATCATGCCATAATAGATCAGGTTTCCCAAAATAGCTGAAACCAAAGCGGCCAACGCCATGCGCCAGTCAATCACCAACAAATACAGAATGACAAAGATCGGAACAAGTATGCTGGCGGTCATCTCAGGGATAGCATGAGCCAGCGGTCCTTCCAGCCTTTCCGCATCATCGATAACAAGCTGCTTAAACTCGCCAGAAGATTTGCCCTGAATCGTTCCCATAGATACCTTGGACATTTTCTTCATGATTGTGGTACGAATATTTTTGATGATTTCGTAAGCTACCTTATGGGAGCAAAGCGTCGATTTCGCGTAAAGGGTATGCTTCAAAAGATACCCGCACAGAGCGATGACCGGCAAGAGGATTGCCCAAGTCGTTGTCAGACTGCTTGCCAATGCCTTTTGCAGCAAGATTGCAACCGCGATATATGGAACAATACCAAAAGCAGAGGACAAAACAGATAGGACAACGGCAAATGATAGCTGCGGTTTCTTTTCGTCGGCAAATTTGAGGATTCCTTTATAGGGGGATTCTCTCTTGCCATTTTCTTTTCGCATATACATTTACCCGCCTTTCCGTGTTATTTTCCAAACACAGTTTATGCAGGAGTTATCCAAAGGACTGTTTTTGGTTCAGTCTGAAATGGCCTTTAAGCGGGAAACGGAATTGTACGAAGAATATCCAGAGCGCAAGGTCTTTCAGCTTTCCTTCTGTATGAATGGGATCTGCGAATGGGATTATCGCCAAAAGCAAGGCGAGCACTACCAGCTTTCCCCAACACAGTGCAGTTTGCAATGTGGGACGTTTTCACAGTGCGTAAGCCATTTCGGTTCCGAGCAGCCTTACCATACCTTGAGCATTTCGCTGGAGGAAGGACGTTTTTCCTCACTGACAGAAGATTTAGAAGCAGCGCATTTAATTTGGCGGGATGATAAGATTTGTACCCATGTATTTTCCACCACACCGGAGATACGCCTTGTTTTACAGCAGTTGTTGGACTGCCCGCCCGAGCGGAAGCTGCGCAAGTTGTATCTGGAAGGAAAGGTTTTAGAACTGCTGTCTTTGTTTTGTGATGAAGCGATTGGCAAGCAGAAAAATACCAAAGATATTTCCAGAGAAGATTACCGATGCTTGATGAAAGCGAGGGAAATTATCGACAATCATTTCCTCCATCCTTTGACAATCGCACAGATTGCCGAACAATGTTTTTTGAGCGAAACCAAATTGAAACAGGGGTTCAAAATCTGTTTTAATTGCACGGTTTATGAATACATCGTGGAAAAACGAATGGAGATGGCCTACCGCCTGCTGCAAAGCGGAAAGTACAAGGTAAAAGACGTGGTATGGATGGTAGGATATACCAACGCAAGCCATTTTATCGACGCTTTTAAAAAAAGATATGGCGTTACGCCCGGAGAAATTTAAGTTCCTACTCTGCGGGAAAACTTCGGAAAATCGGCACTTGCCAATCTTTCGCATCATGTTAAATTAGGAGAAAAAATATGTCTTTCTTTCAAAACACCTGCAAACCAAAAGGATTCGCCGGGAAGATCATGGTCAATATGATGAACACCGGCCATGCCGCACTTGCAGAATGGGGCTTGACGCACATAAAAATCCGCGACGATGATTTCTGTCTGGATATTGGCTGCGGTGGAGTGGCTAACCTCAAACGCCTTTTGAGAAAAAGTTCAAATGGACACATAACTGGCGTTGACTACTCCCAAGTTAGTGTTCAGAAGTCGAAAAAACTTAATCGGGCAGCAATTCAGGAAGGCCGATGCGAAGTTTTGCAAGGCAATGTTATGAATCTGCCGTTTTCAGAAAACACTTTTCACTTGGTAACTGCCTTTGAAACAATCTACTTTTGGCCCGGTATTCAAGTTGCTTTTCAGCAAGTATATCGTGTGCTTAAAAATGGAGGAACTTTCCTGATATGCAATGAATCCAATGGGAAAAATACAAAGGACGAAAAATGGACAGATATAATCCACGGCATGACAATTTATACTTCCGAGCAGATTGAGAAAGAATTGGAAAATGCTGGGTTTTCAAAAATCGAGGTAGACCAAAACCAAAAAGATTGGCTTTGTTTGGTTTGTAAAAAAGATGATTAAAAAGGTGCGACAGCATACATACAACGCTGTCGCACCTTTCATTTTGCTTCAAACTTATAGCCGATACCGTAGACGCTTTTCACATAGTCTGGCAGGTTAGGAGCGATCTTTAACTTCCTCCGCAGATTGCTCACATGGTTATTGACTGCTTTGCGGGAATAGTAAGTGTAATCTTCTTCCCATACTAATTCCATAAGCATTTCATAGGTAAATACCCGCTTCGGATTTAAGATAAGCAGCGAGAAGATTTCAAATTCCTTGACGGTCAATTCTATCGGCTGCTCCCGGATTGTAACAAGTCTTTGCTCTAAACAGAAGTACAAATCTCCAGATCGTGTTTCTGTTAGGGGATGGTTCATCTTCTGGGGGATAGAATATTTGCCACGGAAGATGGTTTGATATGGTACATCAGTAAAATTGATGCAGCCTGTAGTCCTTTCAAGGACAAACTGCGCCAGCTCCCGCTGCTGATCCGCGGAAAGAAGGGTAAACAACTTTTCACCAATTTGCCTGCCGGTTTCAGCTAAATCAAATACAGCTAATTTCCCATATCACCACCACCTAACCGTCATCAAATACCTTCTTTAACTTTTGAAAAGACTCTGAGCTGATTACATGTTCGATTCCGCAGGCATCTTGTTCCGCAGTTTTGGGATCCACACCAGCTGCTATAAGCCGTTCTGTAAAAAAACGATGCTTTTCGTAAATCTGTTCGGCAAGCTGCAATCCTGTTTCTGTGAGGGAGAGTGTGCCATCAGCATTTTTAACAAGATGGTCGGATCTGGATAGTTCCTTGACTGCCCGGCTTACAGAAGGCTTTTTTACCCTCAACTGTTTTGCAACATCCACGCAGCGGACATAGCCATTTTGTTTCTGGAGCATAAATACAGCTTCTAAATAATCCTCCATCGCTGATGTCAAAGCCATTGGCACCCCTCCTTTTTCTATACTTTTCGCAGCACATTGCGATGGTAACGCACTTTTCCTTGTTCGAGGTATAGAACGCAGTCAGCGGCTTCGGCAATTAAATCCATGTCATGTGTAATCAGAAGAACGCACTTGCCCTCCTTTGCGAGCTGTTTGAAAAGCTGCACCGTCAACCGCATATTGTACCCATCCAGTCCGCTTGTCGGTTCGTCAAATACAAGAAGGTTTCTGTTGCTGGCTACCGCAATCGCCAAAAGCAGCCGCTGTTTCTGGCCGCCGGAAAGAGAGGCTGGGTGCCGGTTATGAAAAGCGTCCAGCCCCATTTCATTTAATCTCGCCAAAGCAGACTCTTTTCGAGCAGGTGTTTCTCTTTTTCCAATCCAGAACTCATCCAAGACCGTAGGGGCATAGAGCTGGTAATCGGAATCCTGCTGTACAAAAAAAGAATGGTTCGTGCGCCTTTTTCGTTTCAGATATTCCCCGTCAATCTGCACCGTTCCCATCGCCCGGTAAAGCCCCGTGATCGTCCGGCACAGAGTAGACTTTCCCGCGCCGTTTGGCCCGGCAATGGCAAGGATTTTTCCGCTTCTCGCTGAGAAAGAAACTTCTTCTAAAATCTGGCGTCCGTCCAGCATACAGGAGATTTCAGAAACCTGCAAAGTATCTTCCGGTTTTGACTGAAACGCGCCGCCCACCTGAAAAGCCGGTGCCTGAAAGGGACGCAACCCCATGTTGCGAAGCTGCTCTCTTTTCAACCGTAACGCTTCATTATGGTCGCAAATAGCAGAAATTGCACCATCTTCCATAAAAATAAGCCGGTCAAAGGAATCCCTTACATAGTGAAAACGGTGTTCTGAAAGGATAATGGTATGCCCGGCCGCTTTCAACCGGTAGAGCAGCGTACCCAACCGCACCATAGCGTCGCTGTCCAGATTTGCGGAAGGTTCGTCCATCACGATTACTTTGGATCCCATAGCACAAATGGATGCGATAGTGATAAGCTGCTTTTCTCCGCTGGACAGCGGGAATATTCTCCGGTCGAGCAGCCGGTCAATGTTCATCTGTGCGCATACTGTCTCTATCCGTTCCCGCATGACAGTGCGCGCCAATGGAATATTCTCCATGCCCAACGCAATCTCGTCGGTCGTATTAGTAGTGAAAAATTGGCTGCGCGGGTCTTGGAATACACTTCCCACCATCGTACCTAACTGATGAATTGGTATTTTAAGCGCGTCCTGTCCATCAAGAGAATAGCTGCCTGTAAGGTTTCCCGGATAAAACTGCGGACAAAGCCCGTTGAGAACCCTTGTCAAAGTTGTTTTACCGCAGCCGCTTTTGCCCGCCAGAATAATCAGTTCGCCCTTCTTAACCGTCAAATCAATGTGGCGCAGTTGGCTGTCCTCACAGTTGTTCGCATAGGAGAAGGAAATATTCTTTAATTCGATCACAAAATCCCCCCTTTCTCCAGCACAAAAATCGCACTGGCAATCAACACCATAAATACGCAAAGAGCGCCGTCCTTCCGGCTAAAATGGATGGGGCGGTAACTGATGGTTTCACCGGAAAAACGCACGCCGCGCACCGTCATAGACGCGGATAGTTCTTCTGCCACCTTTGTCGTCCTCAAAATCAGCGGGATTAAGATATATTCTACTGTAGAAGGAAGATGGGTAAGCGTGTGAACCACGCCTACCCCAATTCCCCGAAACCGCTGGGAAGAACGGATGGCCCGGTATTCCCCGGAGATCGTTGGGAAAAATCGTAAAACTACCGCAACCGCTATCCCAACAGCCTTTGGGAAACGCATTGCCTGCAAAGCCGCCATCAGAGAGCCGGTAGGTTCTCCGGCAAGGGCGGTGGCAAAGGACAACGGAATCAATATTTTCCTCCCGACAACTCCAATGCTGGACAGCATGGAACTCACAGAAAAGGCCACACTGCTGTCCAGCAGCCTTACACCTGCCCAGCCGATCCCATAGAAGACAATGTAATACAGCATATAAGGCAGGATCTTATTCGCGTTTCCCGACAAGAGATGGATCAGCAGGCACCCCAGGAACAGGCATAATCCTCCGATTTCAGAGTGAACCAGCAGGATCGAGGCAATCCCCAGCAGGCAGAGCAGCAACCATGTGCGGGGGTCTGGCCGGAAATAGCTCTGCTTTCGTTTTTCCATTATGCAACTCCAGCAGGCTTAAAGTGTTTGCCCAGCATTTTCATGCCCAGCGCATATCCAGCAATCGACAAAGCTGCGGCGGCAGCTAAGGCGATTGCAATATTCTGTGGGGCAAGCCAGAATCCTTCCAGAGATGCGATAGCGGCATCTGCACTGGCGGCGTCCATGCCCATAGCCACATAGCTTTGTACCAAACTATCGCGGAACAGCAGCATGGTCAGTGTGCTGCCCATTGCGTTGAGCATCCATGTAAGCGCATGAGGGATGGCCGGACGGATTTTGCTCTGATACCCGCCGCCCAGCATAATGAGTTCGTTTACAACCGCCAGAATTGCGAAGAACGCGAATACATAAACGCTGCCCGTAAACAGGAAGTACAGACCATAAATCATTGGGATGATAAACTGCGTGCCGATTTTCGGGCACTTCTTTACAAGCAGGACGTAGATGATACCGTTAATTAAACCTGCGAGGCCGGGCGCGAGAAAATAGACGAGCTGCAAATTCGCCGCAAACGGCATGGTGGTTACAAGCGCGATGGCTGTTTCCACGCAGGCCAGTAAAAGTACAATTACAAGCTCTTTGAGATTCAGAAACTTTGTTTTGTTCATTGATTTTCCTCCTAAGATTGTTTGAATGTATAATCTCCAGCTCGGCTTTGCAGCCCCCACAGTCGGGCATATAATCCTTTTTGCCCTATAAGCTGGTTATGGGTGCCTTTCTCTACGATCTTCCCATCCTGCAATACGAGGATTTGATCGGCGCTGCGTACTGTTTTTAATCGGTGCGCAATCATAATGACAGTGCGCTCTTTGGAAATCACGTCCAGTGCTTTCTGCACCATTGCCTCATTATCCGCATCCAAAGATGCGGTTGGTTCGTCCAGCAGAAGAATCGGTACATCTTTTAAGAATGCTCTGGCAAGGGAAATCCGCTGGCGCTCACCACCGGAAAGCGTTGCGCCTCCTTCGCCAATAACCGTGTCATATCCTTCCGGCAGGGCAGAGATAAAATCATGGCAGCGGGCTTGCTTACACGCCTTTATCATCTGTTCCTCCGCAATGCTCTCATTGCCAAAACAAAGATTATTCCGAATGGTTCCACGGAATAAATAGGCGTTCTGCATGACCATAGAAATGTTGGAAAGCAGACTGTCCGTTTGAACTTCACGAATGTCTTTGCCATCCATCCAGATATGCCCGGTCTGATAATCCCAAAACCGCGCCATCAGGCGAAGCAGGGTGGACTTTCCGCTTCCTGATGGTCCTACCAATGCAGTCAGCAAACCGGAAGGCGTATCAAAGGAAACACCTTGGATAATTTCTTGCCCTTTTGCGTAATGAAAAGAAACATTCTCAAAGGAGTAGGAATTTCCGGTTTCTATCTGTTGTTCCCCCGTCGGTTCGGCTGTTGTCATCACCTTGTCTAACCGCTCGCCGGAAGGAAGCATCCCGCGCAGCGCGGATATGCTGGTGACAATCATCAACTCCGCTTCTACCAGTTTAGTCGCTAAAACGAGAAAGCCTGCAAAATCCAAAACAGACAGTGTGCCGCCGATCAGCAGATAAAGCCCAACCGCAGCCGTAATGGGAACAATGAACTTAACCAAAGAAGAACACAAGGTGGACAAGCTGCCTGCAACTGCTTCTTCTTTCAGCGATTCATCCCGCAATTTCCGCATGGCCGTTTCCAAAGCATGAAATCCGTCTCCTGTACGATGATATGCCTTCAGATCTTTCATACCATGAAGATATTCATTGATTTGTGTAGCCGCATGGTTTTTTGCCTCCATGACCTGCCTGCTGTGTTTTTCTTTGATCCGGGCAATCCCGAACATAAGCGCCGCGCAAACCGGCAGCATACCAAACATGGCGACTCCCATTCGCCAGTCATACAGACAGATCCATACAATGGAAATTGCAAGCAGCGCCCCAACACCAATGGGATAGGGCAGCCAGTAGCAGAGCGTGTATTCCACATTTGAAAAATCATTGGCAAAGGAACTAATCAGCTCCCCCGATTCTTTGGAAGAAAAGAATCCCAGCGGCTGGCGGCGCAGCTTTTGGATATATGCCACCCGTTTTTTCGCCGTATCACTGTAGGCACGCCCGTAAGTGAAATAATAGGAAACCAGCTCTACTGCGTATTGAAGCAGGATATATCCCAAACCTATGGCGGTAAGCGTGATAAGAAGCTGCAAATCCAATGTGTACGGCGGTACAAAAGCCTGTCCCAGCGTATATATTGCCATATACGCCAGAATTGCTGGAAGCATACTGCACGCCTGCGAAAGAAACAGCCATACGGTAGGCTGAATGATTTCCTTCGGTCTATGGAAGGTGAATTGCCGGATTATCTGAAACATGCACTGCCCCTCCTTTCATTCGCCAGCTTTCGGTTTCGTTTTGAATGTCCCACAGATGGGCATACAGGCCATGCTTTTGAAGCAAGTCTTTGTGCGTCCCGCTTTCTTTCAGCCGTCCGTTTTCCAAAACGAAAATCATATCCGCATCTTGGATGGAGTAGAGGCGATGCGCGATCATCAGAACTGTTTTTCCTTTCAGTAGTTCTGCCATACCTTCCCGCAATGCAAGCTCGTTTTCTGCATCCGTAAAAGCCATCGCTTCATCCAGCACGACAATCGGGGCGTTTTTCAGAATCGCTCTTGCAATGGCAATGCGCTGCGCTTCTCCACCGGATAATTTGTGACCGCCGTCGCCTAATTTAGTGTGATAGCCTTTCGGCAATGCCTGAATAAAATCGTGGCAGCGTGCAGCCTTCGCAGCATACTCAACTGCTTCTTGAGTTACATTTTGGTGCATGGCGATATTGTCGTACACACTTTCAGCGAATATATAGGTATCTTGAAATACAAAGGCAACCGTATTCATAAGCGCCTTGGTGGAATAGTCCCGTATATCCTTTCCACCAATCGAGATACTTCCGCTTTCCACATCCCAAAATCTTGCCAGCAGTTGCCCGGCTGTGGATTTTCCACCGCCCGACGGTCCGACTAAAGCCGCGAAAGAACCAGCCGGAATGTGCATTGTGACATGCTCCAGTGCCATGCGCCGCAGAGGGTCAGCCGCTTTTTGGTAGGAAAAACTCACATCCTGAAAGCTAAGCTCCGCAGAAACCGGCGGGGTATCGCACGTGCCTTCCGCTATCGGTTCCATCTTCATAACGTCCTCGATTTGATCCATCCGCACAGCCAGATTCCGAAGATCTGCGCCAAACTCCACCAATTCCATCAGTGGGCTGATGACTGCCGGGCCGACAATCAGAAACATCAACAGTTCCATCATCAAGCTGTGATCGCCGGGATTCAGATACAGCAGGACACATCCCACAGCCAAAAGAAAGGCCAGTACAGAAAGCGTGATGGTTTTGTAAGCGCCGTAAATAGGCGTAACCCGTTTCAGGTAGGCCATTAGGCTTTTTCGGTTTTTTTCTATCAGGTTAGTTAGCCGTAAAGCTGCGGTCTCCGGCTTTCCAAAGATTTTTTCTTCTTCCATCCCGGACACATACTCTGAAAATGCCGCGTCCAGTTCTGTAGAGGAACGGTTGAGATCTGTCCAAATCTTCTGCCCCCGTTTTCCTCCAAAAGCCGAAAATTGAATGATAAACGCAAGCATCAATGCGGCAATAATCGTCAAGGCAAGCGGCACATTGATGGAAAACAGCAGCACCGACAGCGAAACCAGCAAAAGACTGGCTCCTATAAGGTTTGATACATCGTGGGCGATAATATTTTCCATTTTTTCTATGTTATCGTTCATGGTCTTTTGCACCGCGCCGGACTGTCCACCCGTGAAGAAGCCCAGATTCAGCCTGCCCATGTGATTTAGAATCCTCATACGCAAACCATAGAGCGCATGAAAGGCACAGGAGTGGCAAATAAAGCTGCCGATAATTGAAAGCACTATGCCAACGACAATACTTGCCAATGTAATTCCCGCCCACAGCCATGCAGCAGACATGTCTACGGTCGTATTGTTTAAGGACGCTTCCAGAAAGATACGGACGATTTGGTAGATCGTATAGAATGGAACGCCCGACAGCAATATGCTGACAGAGGAACAGGCTACTCCAATGATATATCGGGCAGAACTGCATCGCGCGGTTTGGAATACCCGCAGGACAGCGTTTTTCTTTGTCTCTTTCATAGTTCTCCTTTCTCTGCCTTTCAGATTTGCTGTTCGGAAAGACAAGTGTTTATTGTTGGTTAGTGCAAGCTAACTAACGGACATTATGCAACACTTCCTGCTTTCCGTCAAGCGGCCTTACAGTGCCTAAAACACAACGCTATTATCCTATGCTGTTCGAAAACCCCTTGATTTTAAGCGGTTTTCTTGATATACTTTATCTCAACAGTTAGTTTTTGCTAACCAAAAATCGTGCCAAAATAGAAAAAGATGTGCCATTTCCGTATAGAGGTGATTACTATGATTACAATTCATAATATAGATGAAACATTGCTGTTTTATGGTTCTCTGGGAGCCGAACAAAAAGAAATTGGGAACTGCACTTTGTTTACTTTTTTCGATAAGACTTCCTATGTCCGGTTTTGGGGAGATTTGCATGGTTTTTGTGTGGCTTCTGTTGACGTTATATTTCCAAAGGATATAGTGTTCCGTTCGCAAATCCAACAGAGATATATAGGAATCGGCTTTACGGAAGAAGGACAAATGATTAGTTATAACCGAAAATCCGAAATGAGGAAATCCCGCAACGGCATAGACTGCTATGTTTTTAATTCTCCGGTTCCTCTTTTTATGAAAATATCCGGTGGGCAGCGACTCCGGTTTCGGGGAATGTATTTTCAGGAATCTTTTTTTCGAGAAAATAATGTGTCTCTTTATGACAGCTTTTGGGAGGATGCTAAACAATCTCTAACCTGCAATGAGATTCATTCGCCGGAGTTGTTATCTGTCTATCGGCGTATTGAAAATTGCCCACTTGCAGGAGACGCATTTCAGCTTTGGATGCGTGGACAGGGATTGACTGCTGCGAGTTATCTGCTGGATTTGGTGCAGCGATATACTTCGGCTTCGCCTGTTTACCTAAGTGAAGATGAAATTGCAGCCGTTTTACAGGCAAAACGATTGATTAAAGAAAACATCGGCAGTGTTCCCACAATTCTTGAACTTAGCAAAAGCGTTGCTCTTAACAAAAACAAGCTCCAAAAAGCATTTCAGCTTACAGAAGGCAAAAGCATTGGGGAATACATTCGGGCATTGCGGATGGAACTTGCTCTGGAGCTTCTTGAAAAAAGCGATATGTCCACTGGCGACATCGCAAAAGCAGTTGGCTATCATGGAGTATCAAATTTCTACCATATCTTTCAGCAGAGATTTGGAGAAACGCCGCAAGCAGTCCGAGTATTGCTTCAAAACAATTAGAAATTCAGTTATATTCATAGGCTGTTTTCACAGATTGGCAAGCAATGCAAACATATACATGTTTTGCGATTTTGGCCGGATTGCACCGGCCAAAATGCTTGTTGAGGGATTCCCCCCAAGCCCCCAAGATCGTCCCCATTCGGTGACGGCTGCGCGTCCTGCGGACGCTGAAAAATTTTAAGAAGCAAAAGAAAACCTCTATGCAAATGGTTCGTCCATTCACATAGAGGTTTCATATTTCCCGTTCACTTGACATAGGTTAGTATTTTCGCAATACTTCTTTATGCTCCTCTGCCATTCTGCGGGGGCGCTTTTTTTGTGCAATCAAGGCAGAAACCGGCCCGGCGGCAGAGAAGCCGCCGGGCCGGCTGCGGTATGTCTCGTTACAGCCACAACAGATAGGCCAGCGTGACGAACAGCCCCAGGCAGAACATGATAAGGCCGAAGCTGATGGAGCGGGTGAGGCGCTTGAACTGAAGGCCGGCCTCCTCCATCGCGGCGGCGAACACGCTCTCGTAGCGGGTACAGCTGGGCCGATGCAGATGGAACAGGCGGGTGACAAACTCGCTGGCGCCATCGCAGAAGCGTCCAAAGGCATAGGTGAAGCGGTTGCCCACCGGCACGGATTGCCGCGCGGACAGCGGCGGCAGGAAGATGCGCCGCACGCCCAGAATCAGCCCGTCGCACAGGCCGTCGGCAACGCGGGCCAGCAGTCCGCCCACGGCGCGCAGGGCTACGATTACGCCGTCCATCAGCCGGTCCAGCACGAGCGCCACACCATAGCCCACCGCGATCAGGAGCCTGAGCACCGGACGGTAGATCAGGTCCTCAAGATCCAGGCACCTGGGCCAGCGCTCCGGATAGGAGCGGGAGCCTTTTTTCTCCTTGCTCATGATGAACTGCCAGTTGAGGGCGTAGAGCACCACGCCGATGATGATGGACTTGGCCGCGCCCAGCAGGTTTTCACCGCTGAAATAGGCGATGGGCATGTGCGCGGGCGCCGCGGCGTTAAAGAAGGGACGCGCCAGCTCGCCAATGCCGCTCATCAGCACGCCGGGCAGGAGGCCCAGCACGGGGATGAGGGCGGCGCACAGCCCCAGCGCGATGCCGGAGGGGACGGAGAGGTACTTGCGCATGCCGTCGTACTCAGCCTGGCGCGTGGGGTTCTTCTGCCAGAACAGGCACAGGTAGAGCTTGAACATGTAGCACAGCGTCATGCCGCCGGAGATGATGAATACCCATTCCGCGATCTGATAGGGCAGAGCGCCCTCGCCCAGCGCGGTCAGCTCGTGGATGTATTCCAGGAGGCCCTCATGCAGGAGGGACTTGCTGGCGTAGCCGCTGAAGCCCGGAATGCCCGCGATGCCGAGCATCCCCATCAGGAAGCAGAAGTGCAGCAGCGGTTTTTTGCGGCCGAAGCCGCGCACCTCGTTGAGGCTCAGCGCATGCGCGTTCATGGCCACCACGCCCGCGCACAGGAACAGCACCAGCTTGAACAGCGAGTGGTTGACCATGTGCTGGATGGTGCCGTAGGCCGCCAGCCCGTTTTCGCCTGCGCTGAGGCCCTGCAGGCCCACGCCCACCATGATGAAGCCAATCTGGCTGAGGGACGAGCAGGCGAGCGTGCGCTTGAGGTTGGTGGAGAAGATGGCCAGCAGCGCGCCCAGGAACATGGTGATCACGCCCAGGCGGAAGATCAGGTCGCCGAAGGCCGCGCAGCCGCGCATCAGGTAGCAGGTGAGCACCAGCATGCCGAAGATGCCGGCCTTGGTGAGCATGCCGGAGAGCAGCGCGCTCGCGGGCGCCGGAGCCACCGGGTGAGCCTTGGGCAGCCAGATATGCAGCGGGAAGGAGCCGGCCTTGGCCCCGAAGCCGAAGAGGATCAGCACTGCGGGGAGCCACAGCGCGTCAAAGCCATAGGCGCTGACGAAGGCGGGCAAAGAAGAGAAGGGGAGCGTCGCCATGCGGGCGGGCAGCAGGAAGATGCCCATGAGCATGACCAGACCGCCGATGACGGCGATGTAGAGGTACGTCTGCGCCGCGCGCATGGCCTCCGGGGTCTCCTCGTGCGCCACCCAGGGGTAGCTGGCCAGGGACATGACCTCGAAGAACAGGAAGGCCGTGTAGAGCGAATCGCTCAGGAACAGCCCTGCCGTCGCACCCAGCGTCATCAGGGTGAAGAAGGCGTAGCGGCCCGTCGCATGGTCATGCCGCAGATAGTCGCGGCTGAACAGCGACGTAACCAGCCACATCACCGAGGCGATCATCGCGTACAGCGCACGGAAACCGTCCGCCCGCATGCGGATGCCCATGCCCAGGAAGCCCTCCCAGGTCAGCCGCAGCGCGTTTCCGCCCGCGGCCAGCGCCGTGAGCCAGATCAGCGCCGCCACCTCGACCGCCGAGCAGGCGACCATCACCGCGATGGCGCGCTGGCCGCCCCTGCGGCCCAGCGCCCACGCCAGCGGCGCGCACAGCATGGGGACGACGGCCAGAATCAACAGTATCAGGGAACCGTTCATACCCACACCTCCTTACACAAGCCCCGCCGCCACCTGGCCCAGATACCCGGCCAGCGGCGCGGAGGCAAACACCAGAATCAGCATGACGATCACCAGCAGAATCAGCGGCAGCTGCATGCGCCAGCCGGGGTCCAGCCTCTTGCCCTCAAGCCCCGAATCCGGGCTGAGCGGCATCGCGTAGGCCGACACCGCAGGAGCGAGCATATAAATGGAGGTGAGCGCCGCCGAGACGATCAGAACCACGACGGCCGCCACGCCCAGCGCGCCGTTGGCGCCCAGCGCGGCTGTGGCCAGCGCCCACTTGCTCTGGAAGCCCACAAAGGGCGGGATGCCCACCAGCTCGATGCCGCAGAACAGGAACACCGCCATGGTGAAGGGCATCACGCGGCTCATGCCGCGCATCTCGCCGACATAGCTCTTGCCGGTACGGATCATCATCGCGCCCACGCAGCTGAACAGGCAGATCTTCATGATGGCGTGATACACCATGTGAAGCAGTCCGCCCTGCAGCCCTTCGGGGGTGAGCATAAGCGCGCCCAGGAGGACGTAGCTGAGGTTGCTCATGGTGGAGTAGGCCAGCCGGCGCTTCATGTGCCGCTCGCGAACCGCCATCGCGCTGCCGAACACGATGCTGAACATGGCCACGATCAGGCAGACCGTCTGCGCCCAGGTGCCGCGCATCAGATCCGGGCTGAAGCAGTAGTGGCTGAGGCGGATGACCGCAAACGCGCCTGCCTTGACCACCGCCACCGCGTGCAGCAGGGCCGTGACCGGCGTGGGGGCTACGCTCGCCGCGGGCAGCCAGTCATGGAAGGGGAAGATGGCCGCCTTGACGCCAAAGCCCAGGAAGCCCAGTACGAACATGGGAAGGAGCAGATCCATGGGCGCGCTTTTCAGCGCGGGGATGCCGCCGGCCGCAAAGTTGGAGTTGCCGCTGAAGTACATCACCGTGGCCAGCGCCAGGAACGCCATGGCCGCGCCGCCCAGCGAGTAGTATACATACTTGCGGCCCGCATAGACGGCCTGCGGCTTCATGCCGTGCATGACCAGGAACAGCGTTGCCAGGGTCAGCAGCTCGTAGAAGATGTAGAGGGTCATCAGGTCCTCGGCGAAGGCGATGCCCAGCGTAACCGCGTAGCTGAGCAGGTAGAAGCCGAAGAAGTGATTCTCCCCGCCCTCGTGCGCCATGTATTCAAAGGCGTACAGGGTGGATAGCGGCCACAGGAAGGCCACCAGCCCGCCAAAGACGCGCCCCAGGCCGTCGAGCTTGAAGCTGATGGAGAGCAAGTCGGACAGCTTCAGCAGCGTGATGGGATGCCCGCCCGGCGTGAAGATGCACCACGCGACGCAGGCGGAGGTAGCAAGCGTGGCGGTCATGGTCAGCGCGTGGCAGGCCCGCACATCCCGGGGCCGCCAGATGAACAGCGCGACCGCGCCCAGAACGGGCAGCAGAATGGAAATCAACAGCATATCTCGGCCCGCCTCTCTTTTACAGCACAGCCGCCGCAACGGCGCTCACAGCGGTTTCCACCAGCGAAGGCCACAGGCCCAGAATCAGCGTCAGTGCGGCCAGAGCATGGAGGCCTTCAGCTCGCAGCAGGAGGTCTCCAGCGCCGCCTCGCCGCTCGCGTGGCCGGGGAAGAAGCCGTTGATGCTCACCGGCAGCAGATAGCCCGCCGTGAGCAGCGCAGATACCAGCAGCACCACCGGTCCAAGCCAGCTGAAGGTGGCCACGCCGCTCGCCATGGCGCCCTGCGCCAGCTCCCACTTGCTGAAGAAGCCGCACAGCGGGGGCACGCCCACCAGGCTCACGCCCGCGAGGGTAAAGCACCACAGGGTGGCCGGCATGCGCTTGCCGATGCCGCGCAGGTCGCGCACATCGGTCAGGCCGGTCTTGAGAATGATGCTGCCGGCGCAGAGGAAGAGGAGGTTTTTCATGATGGAGTGGAAGTACACATGCAGCAGCGCGCCCTGAAAGGCCGTCTCGTTCAGCATGAACAGGCCGAAAAGCACGTAGCTGACCTGCGACACGCTGGAATAGGCCAGGCGCTTTTTGAGCACCGTGACCTTGAGGGCCATCATCGAGCCCATGAACACCGTAATCAGCGCCAGCATAATCAGCGCCGTCTGCACCCACGTGCCGCGCAGGAAGTCCGCGCCGGTCACGTAGAAGATCACGCGGATGATGCACAAAACGCCCGCCTTGGTAATCACGCCGCTGAGCACCGTGCTGGCCGGGGCCGGAGCGATGGGGTGGGCCGTGGGCAGCCAGCCATGCATGGGGAACATACCGGCCTTGGTGCCAAAGCCGATCACCGTGATGAGCAGCACCCACAGAAGCAGCGGGCCCTGCGAGGCCACGGCATCAGGCGAGAGCGTGCCGCCGGAACGAACAGGGGGGTCACCGCGTTGGCGGTAAAGAAGAAGATGCCCAGCAAACCCATCATCGCGCCCGCGATGGAGTACAGCAGGTATTTCATGCCCGCCGCCACGGCTTCCTTGGTCAGGCTGTGCAGAACCAGCGCCACGGACAGGAGGGTCATCAGCTCAAAGCACAGGTACATCGTCACCAGCGTACCCGCGAAGCACAGCCCCAGAAGCGCGCTCAGGGTGAGCAGGTAGAAGGTGTAGAACCGCCGCTGCGCGCCCTCGTGGGCCATGTAGCCGAAGCTGAACGCGCCGGAGAGCAGCCACATGCCGCTCATCAGGATGCTGAACAGCCGCGACAGGCCGTCGGAGGCCGCCACCACCGGCAGGTTCTGGGAGATGGTAAACAGGGTCAGGCTGCCATCGCCGGTCAGGCACAGGGCCACGGTGAGCAGAAAGCTCGCCACCAGGGAAGCCAGCACAAAGCGGTCACGCGCCTTGTCCGGCCGCAGCGCGGGCACAAACCAGCACAGAAGCGCGCACAGCGCGGGAAACAACGGGGTCAAAATCAACAGGACCGCCTGCATCTTGACATCCTCCTCACTCAAACATCATAAGGCCATTGGTGATGGCCGTCACAATCGGCTGCGCCATCAGGCCCACCAGCAGGTTCAGCGCCACAAAGCCCCACATGGCCCCGCCGGAAAGCGGGCTGCGCTCCGGCGCGGGGGGCTGGAAGCCGTCGCGCGGCGGGCGGTAGAGCGTGATGACGGTTTTCATGAAGTACAGCACGTTGAGCAGCGTGCTCACCGCCAGCGCAATCAGCATCACCCACATGTGCAGGCCGCCCCGGTCGAGCGCGGCATTGCTGAGATACAGCTTGCTGATGAAGCCGCCCAGCACCGGGATGCCCACCAGGCTCATGGCCGCCACGCTGAAGCATACGCCCGCGGCAGGATTGCGAAAGCCAGCGCCCCTGAGGTCGGAGAACCGCTTGCTGTTGCCCGATGCGTCGGCCAGTCCGGAGGAGGAGATGAACAGCGCGCTCTTGGCGCAGGCATGCATGAGCATGTGATAGATGGCAGCCACAAAGCCAATATTCGTGCCCAGGCCCAGCCCGGCGTAGATGTAGCCGATCTGCGCCACGGAGCTGAAGGCCACCATGCGCCTGAGGTCATGGCTGAAAATGGCGTTCACGCTGCCCGCGATCATGCCAACGACGCCAAAGACGAACATCAGGTTCATCACATGGCTGCTGGTGACCAGCTCCATGCCGATGACGCGGTAGAAGATCTTAATGAGCAGGAAGATATAGGCCTTGCTGACGATGCTGGAGAGCACCGCGCTGGCCGTGGGCGTGGAATACCCGTAGGCGTCCGGCAGCCAGGTATGGAAGGGGTACAGGGCGCTTTTGATGCCCAGACCCACGAAGAACAGGCCCATGATGACGGTGATGGGCGTCGTGTATTCGCCCGATGCGGACAGCTCCATCAGCGAATCATGGATGTTTTCCATGAGCAGGTGGCCGGTGAGGTTGTAGGTGATGGTGATGGCGATCAGGGTCAGGCCGGAGCCCAGCAGGCTCATAATCATGTAGCGCATGGCCGAGACCATCGTGCGGCCGTTCTGCCGCGACATGATGAGCGCGCAGGCCGTGAGCGTCATGATTTCGATAAAGACATACGCGGTGAACAGGTCGTTGGTGTAGAGCATGCTCATCATGGCGGCCAGCACCAGGTCCAGCATGACGCACACGATATTGACCTTCTTGCGGTCCACCTGCTCGGTGAGCTTGCGCATGCCGCCCAGTACGCTGAGCAGCATGATGAGGCTGAAGACCACCGCCAGCGTGGGTTCCAGCACGCCCGCGCGCAGCTCGTTGCCCCAGGGAGCGGGGAAGTGGCCCATCCAGTAGACGTAGCTTTCGCCGTAGCCCCACATGAAGAGGGTCAGCCACAGGTTCAGCGCCGCGACCGCCGCGGCAAGCCCCGCCGTCACCCACTTGGCCACGCGGCCCGGCAGCATGGCGCTGAAAATGCCCGACACCATGCACAGCATGATGGAGAAGAAGGGGACATTCTGTACAAATTGCATATCAGTCGTCCTCTCCCTTCATCATAAGCGTGATGCGGTCGATATCCAGCGTGTGGTAGCGGCGGTAGAGGCGCACGGTGAGCGAGAGCATCAGCGCCGTCACGCTCACGCTGACCACGATGCCCGTCAGCACCAGGCCCGCGGGAATGGGGTTGATGTAGTACTGGGCGGAGATGATGCCGTCGGTCAGGATGGGGGCGGTGCGGTCCTCGATATAGCCCACGGAGGTCAGCAGCAGATAGATGGCCGTATCCATGATGTTGAAGCCGATGATCTTTTTGATCAGGTTGCGCTGGAGCAGAAGCGTGGTAAAGCCGATGGCGAACAGCAGCACCGCCACGATTTCCTCCAGATGTTCCTGGATGATGGTAAGCATCGCTTACATGCCCCCCCTTGCGAAACAGCGTGTAAAACGCGTACATCGTGCACATGACGATCAGGCCCACGCAGATGTTCAGCGGCAGGATGAAGCCGGAGGAGAGGATGGCGCCGGGCGTGCCCAGCGGGATGCCGCTTTCGATGTGGTTGGCGCCGGTGTAGAAGGAATAGCTCTTGAGGGCGGCATAGGTCATCAGGGCCAGGAAGGTGATCCAGCGGAAGGTGCGGTAGGTGAAGAAGCGCTCGGTCTTCTGGAAGCCGAAGGCATTGAGGTAGAGGATCAGGCCCGCGCCCATCACCGCGCCGCCGCTGAAGCCGCCGCCGGGGCTGAGATGGCCGTTCAAGACGATGTACATGCCATAGAGCAGGATCACCGGCACCAGAATCTTGGCGGCCAGCTGCAGGATGGCGTCGTTCTTGGGCTCGTGGTGACGGTCGTCCCACTCGGCCTCCAGCATGGCGGGCGTGGGCTTCTCGCCGGGAGCATGGTCGCCCAGCTTGAGCAGCAGCAGCACGCTGCATGCCGCCACGAACAGCACCGTCGATTCGCCGAAGGTATCGAAGGCACGGTAGTCCAGAATCATGCCGGCCACAAAGTTGATGGCGCCGGTCTCCTCGATGCCCTTTTCGATGTAGCGCTGCGAAACTTCATTATTATAGGGATTGTCCGCCTCGCCGAAGGGGGGCAGGGCCACCACGGTGCTCATCAGGAAGAAGATGATGAAGCACAGAACCAGCACCGCCGAGAGGCGGTACAGCCGGTTGATGAGCTTGACGCCCTTGTGCAGCGACCATTCGTGAACGCGCGAATAGTAGGACCGCTCCTCCTCCACCAGGGCGGTTCGATGGTCGTCGGCGCGCTTTTCCGCGCTGGCGTAGACTTCGCCGCCCGCCTCCTGCGGCGCGGCCTGGTCCATGCTCTGTTCAATCTCGCCGTCCAGCACGCTCTCGTCGCCGGTTTCCCAGTTGACAAAGCGCTCCCACAGCGAGGGGCGGGAATCATTTCCGGTCATTCGGCTCGTCCTCCTTCTGGGGTTTGATGGCGTGGATCTTCTTGAGCACGATGAAGAACAGGATGCTGGTAACGCCCGCACCCACGGCCGCTTCGGTGATGGCCAGGTCGGGCGATTGCAGAAGCATCCACATGATGCTCATCAGCACGCTGTAGGCCATGTAGATGACCACGCTCACCAGCAGTTTGCGGGTGAGACAGGTGGCGATGGCGCAGATGAGCAGGAACCCGAGGACAACCACGGTAAACAGACTGTTCATAGGTCGATCATCTCCATTTCCTGCTCAGGATGTTCGTTGGTGGTCAGCTCCAGGCGCGCGATCAGATGGCTGCCGGTGGGGCTGGTCAGCCACAGGAACAGCGCCGTCAGCAGATATTTCAGGATGACCCAGCCGTCGTTCTGGGAAATGCACAGGCCGGTGAGCACCAGAAGCATGCCCAGCGAATCCCCCATGGAGGCGGCGTGCATGCGGTTGAGCACATAGCGGAAACGGTACTGCGATACCACGCCCACCAGCAGCACAAACAGCCCGGCCAGCATCAAAACGGCCGTCAACACGAAACGGAACCAGTCAAGCATCGGAGCGGGCCTCCTTTTCCTTCTTTTCGCGCTCCTCCAGGGCGACGCCCATGTAGACCTTGCACAGCACCACCACCGCCAGGAAACCCAGCAGCGCGTAGATGAGCGCCACGTCCACCAGGTATCCCTCGCCCAGCATGGCGGCCAGGATGCAGATCATGGTCATGGTGAGCGTACAGATCATGTTGATGGAAACGATGCGGTCGGCAATGCGCGGGCCCTGAATGGCGCGAAACAGGCAAAACAGCGTCAGCACGCTCAGACATACCAGAACAGCCATGTAAAACGCATGATAGGCGTCAGCGAGATTCATGCCTCTTCCTCCTTTGTCTTTTGCATTTTTTCAAGCGCCTGGGAAAACGACGTGTCGTCAATGCCTTCCATGAACTGCGTATCCAGGCAGTGGACGGTCAGGCGGTCGCCTTCGCTGTGAACGGTGATGGTGCCGGGCGTCAGCGTAATGGAATCCGCCAGCGCACTCTTGAACCCACCCTTCAGCGGGGTGCGGAAGGTGACCAGGTGGGGCTTGACCTCGAGCTTCGGGGCGAACACGATGCGCGTCAGCGCCAGGTTGCATTTGACGATTTCCGTCAAAAGCAGTCCCACATAGCGCAGCGCGGCAGGGATCAGCCGGGCCGCGGCCCAGTCCTTTTTGGGGCTGTAGCCTAAAAACGCACAGCAGAAGGCGTACAGCACGCCGGAGAGAACCGCGCCGAAAGCGGCGATTTCCCATGTCAGACGGCCGTTAAACGCCACCCATAACAAGAAGAACACAAAGAACACAGACCGTTGACAAACCCAAGTCAACGGTCATTTTTCATAAGGAAAAACGAACAA
>OGXI01000460.1_pt1 | contig 36180 bp, 35 predicted proteins | sample 1576221 | NCBI WGS metagenome assembly OGXI01 (sample SAMEA3541523, study PRJEB24748) | human gut metagenome | biome: human gut; feature: human-associated habitat; material: faeces | place: China | collected 2012
CTCAGCCTGCGCGCCCCGCTCAGGGCGCCCAACCCGCGCGTCCCGTTCAGGGCGGTCAGCCCGCCGCACGTCCGGCCGCGAACCCGCAGGGCCCGTATGGCCGTCCCGCAAATCCGCAGGGTCCCTACGGCCGTCCGGCGAACCCGCAGGGCCCGTATGGACGGCCCGCAAATCCGCAGGGTCCCTATGGCCGCCCGGCGAACCCGCAGGGTCCCTATGGCCGCCCGGCGAATCCGCAGGGTCCGTATGGCCGCCCGGCAAATCCGCAGGGTCCTTATGGCCGTCCCGCGAACCCGCAGGGTCCCTATGGCCGTCCCGCAAATCCGCAGGGCCCCTATGGCCGGCCGGCGAACCCGCAGGGCCCGTATGGCCGTCCCGCAGGCAGTCAGGGCGGACCCCGTCCCATGGGTGGCGGGTTTGGCAACCGCTCCGGCGGTCCGCGCCCCCCGATGGGCGGACGCAAGCCCGCGGTAGAAATGACGCCTTCCGTTGAGAAGGAACGCGTCAGCAACTACGATCCCAACAAGAAAAACTACGTGCGCCAGCACGATCCTGAACGTGTGGCCCGTAACCGCAAGCAGCTCGCGCGCGAGAATTTCAACGGGCTGGATGATGATGTGGTGCGCGGCGGTCGCCGTGCGCGCGTGAAGAAGCCCAGCGCGCAGCAGCTCATGGCCCCCATCAAGATTGAAAAGGCCTACATGACCGCCGAAACCATCACCGTCAAGGACCTGACCGAGCGCATCGGCAAGCCCGCGGGCGAGATCCTCAAGAAGCTGCTCCTTCTGGGCGTGATGGCCAACATCAACAGCGAGCTGGACTTTGACACCGCCAGCCTCGTGTGCAGCGATTTCGGCGTGACGTTGGAGATGAACCTGGCCAAGACCGCTGAGGATGACCTGGCCGAGACCGATTTTGAGGACGCGGAGGAGGACCTCCAGCCCCGTCCGCCTGTGGTCACCATCATGGGCCATGTCGATCACGGCAAGACCTCGCTTCTGGACTATATTCGCCACTCTCACGTCACATCGGGCGAGGCGGGCGGCATCACCCAGCACATCGGCGCCTACACCGTCACGGTGGATGGCCGCACCATCACCTTCCTGGATACGCCGGGCCATGAGGCTTTTACCGCGATGCGCGCACGCGGCGCACAGGCCACGGACATCGCGATTCTCGTGGTGGCGGCCGACGACGGCGTAATGCCTCAGACCGTGGAGGCCATCAACCATGCCAAGGCGGCAAATGTGCCCATCATCGTTGCCATCAACAAGATGGATAAGCCCGCCGCCAATCCCGAACGCGTCAAGCAGGATCTGACCGCATACGAGCTGGTGCCCGAAGAATGGGGCGGCGACACCATCATGGTGCCCGTGAGCGCCCATACCGGCGAGGGCGTCGATACGCTGCTGGAGATGATTCTGCTGGAGGCAGACATGCTGCAGCTCCGCGCCAACCCCAACCGCATGGCCAAGGGCGTGATCATCGAGGCCAAGCTGGATAAGGCGCGCGGCCCCGTGGCCACCGTGCTTCTGCAAAACGGTACGCTCCACGTGGGCGACAACATCGTGGCCGGTATGGCCAGCGGCCGTGTGCGCGCCATGGTCAACGACCGCGGCGAACGCGTGACCGAGGCAGGACCCTCCATGCCTGTGGAGATCTCCGGCTTTACCGATGTGCCCAGCGCAGGCGACGACATGATGGCCGTGGCCGACGATCATCTGGGCCGTCAGGTGGTGCAGGAGCGCCGCGACAAGCTCAAGGCCGCACGCGCGGCCGCCTCCAGCAAGGTGTCGCTGGATAACCTGTTCAGCCGCATCGACCAGAGCAAGCTGACCAACCTCAACATCATTATCAAGGCGGACGTGCAGGGCAGCGTGGAGGCTGTCAAGCAGGCGCTTGAAAAGCTGTCCAATGACGAGGTCAAGGTGCGCGTGCTGCACAGCGCCGTGGGCGCCATTACCAAGGATGACGTCAATCTCGCCTCCGCGTTCGACGCCATCATCATCGGCTTCAATATTCGCCCCGACGCCTCCGCGCGCGAAGCTGCCGAACGCGAGGGTGTGGACGTGCGCCTCTACCGCGTGATCTATCAGGCTATCGAGGACGTACAGAAGGCCATGAAGGGCCTGCTGGAGCCCGAATACAAGGAGGTCACCCTCGGCCATGCCGAGGTGCGCAACACCTTCCGCATCACCGGCGCGGGTACCGTGGCAGGCTGCTACGTCAAGGACGGCAAGCTTCAGCGCAACGCCGAGGCGCACCTCATCCGCGACAACGTGGTGGTGTTTGAGGGCAAGCTCTCCAGCCTCAAGCGCTTCAAGGACGACGCCAAGGAGGTCGCCGAGGGCTACGAGTGCGGCGTGAGCTTCGACAGCTTCAACGACATCAAGGAAGGCGACGTGATCGAATGCTACGTCATGGAGGAGGTCGAGCGCTGAGGGCGCTCCCTCCCCGCCGCGTGACCATACGTTTTTGAAGGAAGCGATCCATTGAGCTATCAACGCATTGACCGCATTTCAGAGCAGGTTCGCCGCGAGGTGGACCGCATCATCCGCGATCGCCTGTCCGATCCGCGTATTCGCGGCACCTTCAGCGTGACGCGGGCTGAGGTGACGCGCGATCTGCGCTACGCCAAGATCTACGTCAGCATTCTGGAGGAAGCCGACCGCGCGCCCATGATGGCGGCGCTGAAAAAGGCGGCGGGTTTCGTGCGCCATGAGCTGGGGCAGAGCATGATAATCCGCTATGCGCCGGAAATCCTCTTTGAAGAGGATCACAACATCGAATACGGCATCCATATCGCATCTGTGCTCAAGCAGGTGCGCTCGGAGGAAGAAACGGACGATGAATCAAGCGACGGTCAGGAATAACCCCGATCCGCGGCAGCAGGTGCTGTCCGCCGTTCAAGCGGCGGACAGCGTCTTGCTGTTTTGCCATGTCTCGCCTGATGGCGATACGCTGGGCAGCGCGCTGGCGCTCAAATTGCGTCTGACGGCGATGGGAAAGTCTGTGCGGCTGCTCGTGGACGGAGAAGTGCCGTCCAACCTTGCTTTTCTATCGCGCATGGGCGCGGTGCAGGGCCCGGAGGCCGCGGCCGGTGCGGCTGATCTGGCCCTTGCGGTGGATGTGAGCTGCAAGGAGCGTCTGGGCGCGTGTGCCCCGGCTTTTTTTGCCGCTGCGCGTACTGCGGTGGTGGACCATCACAGCTCAAATCCCGGTTTTGCCCAGATCAACTGGGTGGATGGCAACGCTCCGGCGACTGCCGTGCTGGTGTACCGGCTGCTGGCGGCCATGGGTGGCGCCCTTTCCCGCGAGGAAGCAGTCTGCCTCTATACCGGCCTGTCCACCGATACGGGCAATTTCATCTACGAGAGCACCAGCGCCGAGAGCTTTCGCATGATGGCTGCGCTCATGGATGCGGGGCTGCCTCTGGCGGAGTATGCCAGGCGGCTGTTCCGGGTCAAGGAGCTGCCCTTCGTAAGGCTGCTGGGCGAGACGCTGCCCTCCTTGCGCCTGATCTGCGGGGGGAAGGTGGCCGGAATCACGCTGACCGCCGCTCAGATGCGTAAAACAGGCGCAAAGGCGGGACATACCGATGGTCTGGTGGATTATGCCATCGACCTGGAGGGGGTAGCGATGGCATACTTCGCCCGCGAGACGGAGGATGGATGCGTGAAGGTAAGCCTGCGGGCATTGGAGCCCTGGCGCGTGGATCAGGTGGCCGGGCGCTTTGGCGGCGGCGGGCACCGGTTGGCCAGCGGCCTGACCCTGGACATGCCTCTCGATGAGGTCGTGCGGGCCGTGGAAGGCGCGCTGACGGAGGCGCTTGGGAGCGTGAATGCATGACGCAGGCAAAACCGCTGTGCGGCTTTCTTAACGTCCTTAAGCCCCCGGGCATGTCCTCCGCGCAGGTGGTAGGATGTGTGCGTCGTCTGCTGGGCGGGGTGAAGGCGGGCCACGCCGGCACGCTGGACCCGGAGGCAGCGGGCGTACTGCCGGTGATGGTGGGAAAGGCTGCGCGCCTGTTTGATTATTTGCAGGACAAGGAAAAGGAATATGTGGCCGAGGTTGCCTTCGGGGTGGCCACCGATACGCAGGACGCGCAGGGCGTACCCATTGCCCATGGAGACCGCTGCCCGGATGAAGCGGCGATCGCCGCCGCCCTTCCGCGTTTCAAAGGAAAAATCCTGCAGACGCCGCCCATGTACAGCGCCCTGAAGCGGGATGGGCAGCGCCTGTACGACCTGGCGCGAAGCGGCCGGGAGGCCAACGTCCCCGCCCGAGAAGTCACGGTGTATGCGCTGGACCTTACGGGGCTTACACCCGAACATGGGGCGCTTTTGCGCGTTCGCTGCTCCAGGGGATTCTATGTGCGTACCCTGTGCCACGATTTGGGCGAGACGCTGGGCTGTCCCGCGCATATGCGCTTTCTGCTGCGCACACGCAGCGGCCCGTTCGGGCTGGATACGGCCTTTACGCTGGAGACGCTCGCAGAAAAGGCCGCACAGGGAACGCTGGCCGGGTGCCTGCTTCCGCCCGAAACCGGCCTTGGGGCCATGGCCATGGCGCAGGTGCCGCCGGATTTGGAAAAGGCCGTGCGAAACGGCGGCCACATCCCATGGAATCGCTTTGCCGCACAGGGCGTAAGCGCGGAGCAGCCTTTTGGACTGCGGCTGGGGGAGGCGCTGCTGGCCGTGGCGCAGCGACAGGGCGACGAGGTCAAGGTGAAAACCTGGCTTGCGGAATGAGCAAATGAGGAGGACAACAGATGCAGACCGTTCTGGACGGCCGCTATGCGGCCGACCGCAGCGTGGTGGCGCTGGGCATGTTTGACGGCGTGCACATCGGCCATCAGGTATTGCTTAAGAAAGGGCGCGCGCTGGCCGACCGGCAGGGTGTGCCGCTGGTGACGTGCACCTTTATGGACCATCCCCTGCAGCTGATCGCGCCGGACAAGTGCCCGCCCATGCTGACCACCTTTGACGAGCGAGTCCGGCTGATGGAAAGCCTGGGCGTGGATGTGCTTTACGCCATGCCCTTCGACCGCTCTGTGATGGATATGCCGCCGGAGGACTACGTCGGTCACCTGGTGCGCCAGTTCCATCCCACGGATGTGGTATGCGGCTATAACCATACCTTTGGCAAGAAGGGCGGAGGCACGCCGGCTCTGCTGGCAGCGCTGGGCGATGCGCTGGGATTTTCAACCGCAGTGGTGCCCAAAATCACGCTGAAGGGACAGGAAGTCAGCTCTACCGCCATTCGCGGCTGGCTGCGCCAGGGAGACGTAGCCCGCGCGCGGGCTTTGCTGGGGCGCCCCTATCTGCGCCAGGCGGCGGTAGCCGCTCGCCGGGGCGGGCGCTGGGAGCTGTTTATGACGCCCAACGGCAAACAGGATGTGCCCAGGGGAAACTACCGGGCGCTGTGCTCCGACGGGGAGCATACATGGCCTGTGCTGCTGCGTGTGGAGCGAGAGGGACGCGCCCTGTGCAGCCTGCCTGCGGGTACGACCCTGCATGATGAGCTGGAGATCCACTTTCTCACATCCCTGTCGGTGGACTCGTGATCTCGAAAGGAGCGTCCTGCATGCAAAAGAGAAACCTTTGGCAGGAAGCGCTGTACTGGGTGCTGCTGCTGGCACTTTTGACGGCGGGGGGCTTTCTGCTCTTCACCAACCTGGGCGAAACGGGCATCAGCGATTGCGACGAGGCCCGGCACGGCATCAACGCCTATGAGATGATGCAGAGCGGGGACTACGTGGTGACCACCTACCGGGGCGAGCCGGACTACTGGAACCTCAAGCCCCCGCTGACGGATTACTGCATCATGCTGGGCTACCGGATCTTCGGCTATAACGCGCTGGGGCTGAGGTTTTACAGCGCCCTGAGCATGATGCTGACCATGATCGTGCTGGCCCTGTGGACCCGGCGGCGCTACGGACGGATTGCCAGCCTGTGTACGCAGCTGATGCTGCTGGGGTGCGGATTCGTCTACGGACCGCATTTTGCACGCTTCGGTGACGCGGATGCGCAGATGCTGCTGTTTTACGTGCTGGCCATGATCTTCATGCTGGAAAGTCGCGGAAAACCGCGCCTGCTCTACGGCACCGCCCTGTGTTTCGGCCTGGCGTTCATGAGCAAGAGCTGGCATGCGGCGCTCATCCCGGTGACATGCCTTGTGTACCTGGTGGTGACGGGCGAAATCCGCCGGCTCAAGCCGCGGCACTATCTGGGACTGATCTTCTTCGGGCTCCTCCCCATTGCGCCCTGGGCGATCGCGAGATACCAACGCGACGGGATGGCGTTTTTTGAAAAGATGCTCTCCATCGACGTGGTGAAGCGCGCAACCACCGTACATGAGGATCACAGGGGCGGCGCGGGATACTATGTATCCTACCTGCTTTCCGACAGGGCCGTCCTTGTGGCGGCGGCCGCCGTGCTGATCGCCCTCTGTTGGAAGGCTGTGCGGCGTCTGCGGCTTTCCCGGGACCAATGGGGTGTTCTGCTGTGGTTCGCCGTCCCGCTGGTGCTCTACAGCCTGTGCGTGAGCAAGCTGCAGTGGTACATCTATGTGTGCCTGCCCCCCCTGGCCGTCGGGTTTGGCATGGCCTTAGGCAAGCTGGCGCGCGGCGGACTGCGCTCCGGATGGAAAGCCCTGCCACGTCTGGCCTGCCTGGCTGTGGCGGTTGTCCTGATGGTTTCCCTGGGCCTGAAGAACTGGGAAAACGTAAGCACTGCCGGCAACGAGGATCGTTACCAGCGGCTGATCTGGGAGATGTTCGATCGCGAGATGGATGCCGGTACGCGCATCTATGTGCAATATGAATCCGAGAATAACTATTATGCGGTGGATTATCGCTCCTGGGTGCAGGATGACGAGCTGACTGCCATGCTTGCGGGCGATCTGGTATGCATGGATGGGGGCGTCGAGGCCTTTTGCCAGGAGGAGGAGAGCGCCTACCTGATTTGCCACGAAATCGGTATGGACTGGGACATCTTGGGCGAGTATCCGTTGATCTATCAGGACGGACCGATTATGCTGATTGAAAATCTGATGTAATCCCAGCTACGGAAAAGGGAGGCGCCGCAGCAGCGGAGCGCCTCCCTTTTTCTGTTGCTTTGTGCATCAGCGGCCGGCCGGAGAGGCCGCGGGCGTAACAGCAGGCGTGACCGTGGGGATAGGCGTGGGCTGAAGCAGCTCGTTGAGCCGGAGCACCTGGGCCTCGCTCTCCTCCAGTGCGTCGCCAAGCTCCGCTACTTTTGCCTCGAGATCGGCCTTGGAAGTGGTCAGCTCCTCCACTTGTTTCTCCAAATCCGCCTTATCAGAAGTGAGGCCTTCCACTTTCTCCGTCAGTGTCGTGCTGCTCTTCTCCAAAGCGCCGTATTGCGTCTCAAGGGTGGAGAGCTGGTCGGCCAGATCGCTGGCCTGCGCCTGGGCAGCGGTCAGCTGCGCCTGCGTATCGGCAAGGACCTCCTCCACCTTCGTGAGCGAGGCATCCAGCGCATTGGCGCGGTCCTGTTCCTCGGTCAGCTGCGCCTGCGTGTCGGCAAGGACCTCCTCCGTCTTTGTGAGCGAGGCATCCAGCGCGTTGGCGCGGTCCTGCTCCTCGGTCAGCTGGGCCTGGGTATCCGTGCTCAGCGTCACGGCGGAGGACAGCTGGTTTTCCAGATCCGCGCGGACGGCTTCTGCGTTCTCCAGCAGGGTGTTGAGCTTGGTAATTTCCTCATCCTTGCCTTCCAGTCCGGCGGTCATGGCGGTGACCTGCTCTTCCAAATCGGCCTTTGTGGCGGTGAGCTCCTCAAGCTGGGCGGTCAGTTCGGCGTTTTGCTGGTTGGCGGTATTCTTGCCCACGAATCCCACGATGGCCAGCACAACGGCCACAAGCAGCGCAATGCACACGATGTAGAGAGGCGTCTGGTTTCGAGTCTGGGGAGTCGTTGTTTTGGTTTCAGCCATGGCGGGTGACCTCCTGTTCAGTTTTTTTGCACCTTTGGTTTATTATAGCACAGGCAAGACAAAAAGGGAAGCAATCCCTGCCCGCAGAATCTGCCGGCAAAGCGATGCCGCAGCGCGATTGCCGTTGAAAAATGGCAGGAAACAGGCTACAATGATTCCGGCGGCCATGAGATACCCTGCCCGCAGAGGCAAAGGAGGTCATACACGGTGGACCATCATAACCCATTGCTCGCCGCCGGCGGCAAAAAGTTTATCACCATTGGGGAAATCATGCTGCGCCTGACTCCGCCCAACTATGACAAAATCCGCGTAGCGTCCATGTTTGAGGCCGGCTATGGCGGAAGTGAGGCGAATATCGCCCTGGCCCTGGCCAACCTGGGAGTGGACAGCACGTTTTTCAGCGTGGTGCCCGACAACAGCCTGGGCAAGAGCGCCGTGCGCTGGTTGCGCAGCAATGACGTGGACTGTACGCCCATGATCCTCTCCACTCCCGAGCAGACGCCCACCCACCGGCTGGGCACCTACTATCTGGAGACGGGCTATGGCATTCGTTCCAGCGAGGTCATCTATGACCGCAAGCACAGCGCCATCACGGAATACGATTTCTCCGGCCTGGACCTGGATGAGCTGCTGGATGGCTTTGACTGGCTGCATTTAAGCGGCATCACGCCCGCCCTGGCGCACAACTGCCGGCAGCTTGTGCTCAGCAGCCTGAAAGCTGCCCGCGCCAAGGGGATGACCATCAGCTTTGACGGCAATTTCCGAAGCTCACTGTGGACATGGGAGCAGGCGCGGGACTTCTGCACCCTGTGCCTGCCCTATATCGATGTGCTGCTGGGCATCGAACCCTATCATCTGTGGCGCGACGAGACCGATCATAGCAAGGGCGATGTGAAGGACGGCATATCCCTGCAGCCCACCTATGAGCAGCAGGACCGAATCTTTCAGGCGTTTGTGGCGCGCTATCCCAACCTGCGCGTGATCGCGCGTCATGTGCGCTATGTCCACAGCGGCAGCGAGAACAGCCTGAAGGCATTCATGTGGTACGAGGGTCACACGTTTGAAAGCCGCCTGTTCACCTTCACCATTCTGGACCGCGTGGGCGGAGGCGATGCCTTTGCCAGCGGGCTCATCTACGCGATGCTGCACGGGGACCGGCCCCTGGACATGCTCAACTTTGCGGTGGCCAGCAGCGTGCTCAAGCACACCATCCACGGCGACGCCAACCTCATCGACGACGCCGGCGGCATCCGCAACCTGATGAACATGAACTACGATATCAAAAGATAGCGCAAAATAGCAGTTGACAAGCCCATGTGCCACGGGTATACTTGGCCTGTCGCGTGAGCATCATCTGGAACGGGAGGGCTTTTTATGCAGCCGATGATCCTGCAATCCGACTTTGGATACGCCGACGGAGCGGTATGCGCCATGTACGGTGTGGCCGAAAACGTGTGCCCGGAGTTGCGCGTGTTTGACCTGACGCATGACATCCCCCAGTATGACATCTGGGAGGCCAGCTACCGGCTGATTCAGACGGTGAGCTACTGGCCGGAGGGCAGCGTGTTTGTCAGCGTAGTGGACCCCGGCGTGGGCTCTACCAGGCGCTCCATCGCGGTGCGCACGGCGGCGGGGCAGTACGTGATTACCCCTGACAACGGCACCCTTACGCACGTCAAGCGCATCTGCGGCATCGCGCAGGCGCGCGTGATCGACGAAACGGTGAACCGCCTGCCGGGTTCCGGCGAAAGCTATACCTTCCATGGGCGCGACATCTACGCCTACACCGGCGCGCGTCTGGCCAGCGGGGCCATCACCTTTGAGCAGGTGGGGCCTGAGGTTCCGCCGGACAGCGTGATCGAGCTGCCTGTGGTGGAGGCCGCCATGGAGGGCGACTGCGTCAGCGGCACCATCGACGTGCTGGACGTGCGCTTCGGATCGCTGTGGACCAACATCCCGCGTGAGCTGTTTTTGAAGCTGGGCCTTACGCATGGCAGCCGCGCGGAGGTGACCATTACCAACGATACGCGCACGCTGTACAAAAACATCATGGTGTACGCCCGTTCCTTCGCCGACGTGAACGTGGGCGAGCCGCTCCTCTACGTCAACAGCCTCGACTGCGTGGCCGTGGCCATCAACCAGGGCAGCTTTTCCAAGGCGTACAACATCGGCACCGGCATCACCTGGCGCATTACGCTGCGCAAGGCTCCGCGCATCATCTATGAATGAGCGTCCCCCGCGGGGAGGTCCCCGCTTGCCATAAACCAAAGAGGAAGAGGAGAGGAATCATCATGAAAAACACCTCCATCAAGACCGTGGTCGCCATCGGCATCGGCGCCGCGCTGTTCTTCGTGCTGGGCCGCTTTGTGGCCATCCCCAGCGGCGTGCCCAATACCAACATCAGCCTGCAATACGCCGTGCTGGGCCTGCTGGCCGCCATGTACGGCCCTCTGGCCGGCGGCCTGATCGGCTTCATCGGCCATACGCTGATCGACCTGAGCTGGGGCGGCAGCCCCTGGTGGAGCTGGGTCATCGCCAGCGCCTTCGTAGGCGTGGTGGTCGGCCTGTTCTCCAAGAAGATCGCCATTGAGGAAGGCACCTTCGGCAAGAAGGAAGTCATCACCTTCGCCATCGCCAACGTGGTGGCCAACGTGGTGGCCTGGCTGGGCATCGCGCCCGTGCTGGATATCCTGATCTACGCCGAGCCCGCCAGCAAGGTCTTTTCCCAGGGCGCCATGGCGGCCGTGGTGAACTCCCTCACCGCGGTGATCGTGGGCGCGCTGCTGGCGGCTGCCTATGCCAAGACCATTGCCAAGAAGGGCTCTCTGGACAAGGAGTAACCCCCCTAACCCCGATGGACCGCGCCCTTAGCGCGGTCCATTTTGCGCATTCGAGGTGACGACGTTGCAGGCCCCCATCATCTCCTTCAAGGACTTTTCCTTCCAATACCGGGCGCAGAAGCAGCCCACCCTGCGCCACATCAACCTGGACATCTATCCGGGCGAGCGGGTGCTTATCGCCGGGCCGTCGGGCAGCGGCAAGAGCACGCTGGGCAGCTGCCTGAACGGCCTGATTCCGTCCAGCTATCCCGGCACGGTCACCGGCAGCCTCACCGTGGACGGGGTGGATGCGCCCAAGGCGGGCGTGTTTGCGCTGTCACGCCACGTGGGTACGGTGCTTCAGGACCCTGACGGCCAGTTCATCGGCCTGACTGTGGGCGAGGATATCGCCTTTGCGCTGGAAAACGACTGCATGCCGCAGCCCCCCATGCGCGAGGCGGTGGACCGCGTGGCCGCTCTGGTGGGCGTGGAGCATCACCTGGGCCATGCGCCGCATGAACTCAGCGGCGGGCAGAAGCAGCGCGTAAGCCTGGCGGGCGTGATGGTGGACGAGGTGAAGGTGCTGCTCTTTGACGAGCCGCTAGCCAACCTGGACCCCGCCACCGGCAAGCAGGCCATTGAGCTGATCGACGACATCCAGCGCAGGACCGGCGCCACGGTGGTCATCATCGAGCACCGCCTGGAGGATGTGCTGTGTCGCAGCGTGGACCGCATCGTGCTGATGAACGAGGGGGAGGTTCTTGCCGACATGCGGCCGGACGAGCTGCTCTCCACGAGCCTGCTGGCCGATAACGGGATCCGCGAGCCGCTCTATCTCACGGCGCTTCGCTATGCGGGCGTGCCAATTACGCCGCAGAAAAAGCCCGCCCACGTGGACAGCCTCAGGCTGGATGAGGCGGATACGGCACGGCTTCGCGCATGGTTTGAGGCACGGTTGCCGGAGCCGCCTCCACTGGAGAAGCCCGTGCTTCTGGAGGCGCGGGGACTGGGCTTTGGGTATACCAGAGAGCGGCGCGTGCTCACGGATGTGAGCTTCACCATCCGGCGGGGGGAGATGCTGGCCATCGTAGGGCGCAACGGCGCGGGCAAGTCCACCCTGTCCAAGCTGGTTTGCGGGTTTGAAACGCCGGACGAGGGCACGCTGCTGTTTGAGGGGCGCGACATCGGCGGCGACAGCATCCGCGAACGCGCGGCGCATATCGGCTACGTGATGCAAAACCCCAACCAGATGATTTCCAAAACCATGATCTTCGACGAGGTGGCGCTGGGCCTGGCGGCGCTTGGCCTGAGCGAGGCGGAAACGCGCGCGCGCGTGGAGGACACGCTGCGGGTATGCGGGCTGTATCCGTTCCGCAACTGGCCCATTTCGGCGCTGTCCTTTGGGCAGAAAAAGCGCGTGACCATTGCCAGCGTGCTGGCGATGGGGCCGGAGCTGATCATCCTGGACGAGCCCACCGCCGGGCAGGATTTCAAGCATTACACGGAGATCATGGAGTTTTTGCGCGGGCTGAACGCGCAGGGCGTGACCGTGGTGATGATTACCCATGACATGCATCTGATGCTGGAATACACGCCGCGCGCGCTGGTATTCAGCGAGGGGCGGCTCATTGCCGACCGGTCTGCCGCCGCCGTGCTGTGCGACCCGGAGCTGGTAGAGCGGGCGGCGCTGAAGGAAACCAGTCTGTTCACGCTGGCAGGCCGTGCGGGCATCGCTCCGCCGGAAGCCTTTGTGGAACGGTTCATCGCTTATGACAGGGAGGTGCGCAGCCATGGCAGCCACGACGGTGCTTAATTACCTGCCCCGCAAAAGCCCGGTGCACGCCCTCACGGGTGCGACGAAGCTGGCGTTCTTCCTGCTGTTCACCTTCGCCAGCATGGTCACCTATGACACGCGCGTGCTGGTGGTGCTGATGGTGTTCAGCTTTGCAGCCTTCCGCTTAAGCCGCATTCGCATCCGTGAGGTGCGGTTCATGCTGGTGTTCATGCTGGTGTTTCTGCTGCTTAACAACTTTTTCATCTACCTTTTCGATCCCGACCAGGGCAGCAAGATCTATGGCACGCAGCATGTGCTCCTGCACATCGCGGGCCGCTATGACGTGACCAGCGAGCAGCTGTTTTACATGCTCAACATTTCCCTGAAATACTTCGTGGCGCTGCCGGTGGCGATTCTCTTCATCTCCGCCACCAATCCCAGCGAGTTTGCCGCCAGCCTGAACAAGATCGGCGTGCCCTACCGCATCGGCTATGCGGTGAGCATCGCGCTGCGCTACATCCCCGACATCCAGCGCGACTATCACAACATCAGTCAGGCCCAGCAGGCCCGCGGCGTGGAACTGGGCAAGAAGGAAAAGCTGATCAAGCGACTGAAAAACAGCGTGACCATCCTTCTGCCGCTGATTATGTCCAGCCTGGCCAGGGTGGATGTGATCTCCAACGCCATGGAGCTGCGCGGGTTCGGCAAGCACAAAAAGCGCACCTGGTATGTGGAACGTCCCTTTCAAAAGGGCGACTGGATCGCCCTGGGGCTGGGCGCGGCGCTGCTGGCGATGAGCCTCATCGTGACCTTCTGGGACGGAAACCGGTTTTATAATCCGTTTGTGTAAAACAGAATAGAACGGCGCGGACGCGAACCGCATAAGCCGCGCCTTGGACCACCGGGAGAGGGGGCTGCTTCCATCGGGAAACAGCTCCCTTTTCCATCGGCCGGCCACGGTCCGGGCCCTGCTGACCGAAGCCATCCGGTGACCGGAGCCCCTGGCTGCGCCCGAATCGGGCTTATCTCCAGTTGTTCAGCACCCGGAAAAAGCCTTCCAGCAATCCGGGCATGCCCACGTCCTCCGCGGCCACGGCGGGCAGGCGCGCGATGACGCTGCCGTCCAGCTTAACGCGAATCATGCCCAACGTGTCGCCTGCATGCACGGGCGCGGGCACTTCCGCCGGCAATTCAACCTCGAGTGAGAGCTGCTTCTCCTGTCCCGGCTTGAGAAGCATGCTCATGCCCGTGCCCACGGCAGCTTCCACTTCGTTGGCCATGCCCAGGCGCACCGGCACGCGCTGGCCCAGCCGGTCGCCCTTGGTGAGCACCGTCACGCGCTTGTAGTTGGCAAAGCCGTAATCCAGCATGGCGCGCGCCTCGTCAAAGCGCTTCTGGCTTGTTTCCGCCCCCAGCACGATGGCGATAAAGCGAAGGCCGTCCTTTTGCGCCGTGGCGCTCAGGCAGTAGCGCGAGGCGTCCGCGCTGCCGGTTTTCAGCCCGTCGCAGCCCTCGTAAAACCGCACCAGGCGGTTGGTGTTGGTCAGATCGGTCACGCGTCCGCTGGGATGGGTGAGCGTGTCCATCCACACCGAAGCATGCTTGAAATAGTCCGGATGGCGGCACATCTCCACCGAGAGGGTGGCCACGTCGCGTGCGGTGGTGTACTGCGCGTCATCCGGCAGGCCGGTGGCGTTGGTGTAGTAGGTGTTGTTCATGCCAAGCTCCGCCGCGCGGGCGTTCATGAGCTCGGCAAAGGCTGCCTCCGTGCCCGCAATATGCTCGGCCAGGGCGCAGGCCGCGTCGTTGGCGCTGGCCACGATGGTGGCATGCAGCAAATCCTCCAGCGAATACACCGCGCCCGCGTCCAGAAGCGCCTGACTCCCGATCTGTGCGGCGGCCTCCTGGCTCACGGTTACGGAGTCGTCCAGGTGGAGGTTGCCCGCCTCCAGCTCCTCAAAGCAGATGAGCAGCGTCATCAGCTTGGTCACACTGGCGGCCTGGCGGCGCTCATCGGCGTTTTTTTCAAAGATGACGGTTCCTGTACCGGCCTCCACCAGCATCGCGCTGGGCGATGTCAGCGCGACCGGCGGCTCTGCCTCCAGCGGCGCGGCCAGGGCCGGCCCGACGAGCCAGCACAGCGCAAGCAGCAGCGCGCACAGCCGCACGATCTCCCTTCTCATATAAAAAACTCCTTCCACGCATAGGGTCTGTGATACCATACGCGTGAAAGGAGGAAAATAGCCGTCGAAACAGCGCCTGTCAGCAAAAAATCACAGTGCGGCGATCACGCCGTCCACCAGGGCGCGGAAGGTGTCCTTTACCCGCTCGCCGGTCTCCATCACTTCCTGATGGGTCAGGGGCTGATCCAGAATGCCCGCAGCCATGTTGGTGATGCAGCTCAGGCCCAGCACGTCCATGCCGCTGTGCCGCGCCACGATGGTCTCGGGCACCGTGGACATGCCCACCGCGTCGCCGCCCAGAATGCGCGCCATGCGGATTTCCGCGGGCGATTCATAGGTGGGGCCGTTCATCCAGCAGTACACGCCCTCGCGCAGCGCGATCCCCAGCTTTGCGGCCACCTCGCGCGTCAGCTTTTGCAGACCCGCGTCGTAGGCGTGGGTCATATCCGGGAACCGCGGGCCGAATTCGTCCAGGTTGGGCCCGGTCAGCGGATTCTTGCCCGACAGATTGATGAAATCCGTCATCAACATCAGATCGCCCGGCACAAAGGACATGTTCACCCCGCCGGAAGCGTTGGTCACAATCAGCGTTTTTACGCCCAGGCGCTTCATCACGCGCACAGGCAGCGTCACCTCGCGCAGATCATAGCCCTCGTAGGCGTGGAAGCGGCCCTGCATCATGCACACGCGCTTGCCATGCAGCGTGCCCGCGCACCAGCGGCCCGCATGGCCCGGCGCGGTGGATACGGGAAAGCCGGGAATGTCCTGATAGGCCAGGAATTTGGGATTTTCCAGCGCCTCGGCATAGCCGCCCAGGCCGCTGCCCAGAATGACCGCAATCTCCGCGCCGCCGCACGCCGCCTCGATGGCCGCCGCCGCACGGTTGATTTTTTCCAGATACGCCGCGTTCTGCTCGCCCATAAACGCTCCTCCTTAACGGTTGTTTCGCAGCTGGTCCGCAAACGACTCGGCCCCGAAGCGCTCCGGAACGCCCATCAGATCGGCCACCGTGGCCGCGATATCGGCATAGGTGCGGCGGGTTCCAATGTCGCAAAGGCCGGTCATCTCCGGGGACCAGGCCAGAATCGGCACGTATTCGCGCGTGTGGTCGGTGCCGGTGTGCGCGGGGTCGCACCCGTGATCCGCCGTGAGCAGAATCAGATCTCCCTCGCGTGCGGCGGCCTTGATTTCGTTCAGGCGGCCGTCAAAGTACTCCAGCGCCTGCGCGTAGCCGGCCACGTCGCGCCGGTGACCATAGACGGAGTCGAAGTCCACGAGGTTGACAAATACCAGGCCCGTAAAATCCCGCGCCATGGCCTTCATGAGCGAATCCACGCAGGCGGGGTTGCCGGCGGCGTGGTCGCTTTCGCACAGGCCGCTCATGCAGAAGATATCCTCGATCTTGCCGATGCCCATGGTAAACACGCCGTGATCCTTGAGTGCGTTTAGCACCGTGGGACCGATAGGCTCCAGCGAAAAGTCGCGCCGGCGGCCCGTGCGGACAAAATGGCCCTTGCCCGTGCCCACGAAGGGGCGCGCGATCACGCGGCCCAGCGCGTGGGGACCGGTGAGAATGCCCCGGGCGATGCGGCACATTTCATACAGCCGCTCCGGGGGCACGACATCCTCGTGGCAGGCGATCTGAAACACGCTGTCGGCGGAGGTATAGACGATGGGATACCCCGTGCGCATGTGTTCCTCGCCCAGCTCATCCAGAATGGCGGTGCCGCTGGCCGGATAGTTGCCCAGAGTCTTTGTCCCGATTGCGGCCTCAAAGGCATTCATCACTTCGGGCGGAAAGCCGTTGGGATAGGTGGGAAAAGGCGTGTCCAGCCTGAGGCCCGCGATCTCCCAATGGCCGGTGGTGGTGTCCTTGCCCGCGGAAACCTCCGCGGCACGGCCGTACACGCCCGCGCCGCTCACAGGCTTGGGGCCGCCAACGCCCGGGATCAGGCCCAGGCCCATGGCCTCCATGTTGGGAAGGTGTGGATGCGCCTTCTCGATGATATGTCCGAGCGTGTTCGCGCCCGCGTCGCCGTAGGCAGCGGCATCCGGGAGCGCGCCGGCGCCCACGCTGTCCAGCACGATCAGAAAAATGCGTTTCATATCTCCTCCTTACAGCCCCAGTCGGATGCAGGCGGGGCCCACCGGGCGGATGTCCAGCACATTGCAGCTGTGCGCGCCGAACACCGCTTCCATCTCCTTGACAAAGCTGTCCAGACCGCGCTTGGGAACGAAGTTGAGCGTGGTGCCGGCAAATCCGCCGCCATGTACGCGCCACGCACCGTCCTTGTGAAGCTTGCTTTCGGCCAGCATCAGCGCCAAAGACAACTCCTGCCGGTCGGGGGTCGCGAAGATGTTTTGCAGGTAGCAGAAACTGCTGCGTCCGCTTTCAATGACCAGCCGGAAGAAAGCGTTCAGGTCGTCGGTCTGCAGGGCCGATACCTCATCCGCCACGCGGCGGTTTTCGGCAAAGTAATGGGCGGCGCGCAGAATCGCCCGGTCAGCGTTTACATTCTTGAGGCGCTCGCGCAACTGGGGCACCATCTGCATGAACTGCTCCGGCTGCACGCGGCGCAGGTAGGTTTCGCCGAAGCAGGCGGCCACGGCGCGCATCTCCTGGGGAATGGCAGCGTAGAAATCCGTCAGATTGTCGTGGCTGCCGCCGGAGTTGACCACCACCAGCGCATAGCCCTTGGCGGCAAAATCGTAGCTGATTTCACGCACCTCGGGATCGTCATTCTGGAAATCAATGTAGACCAGGCCGCCCGCACTGGAGGCCATCTGGTCCATCAGACCGCTGGGCTTTCCGAAATACACGTTTTCAGCATACTGGGAGATCTGCGCGCGGCGCTTGAAGTCCAGCTTTCCCTCGTTGTAGATCTCGTCAAAGATGGCGCACAGGAGCACCTCCACTGCCGCCGAGCTGCTCAGGCCGCTGCCGCTGCGCACGGTGGAGGTAATCACCGCGTCGAAGCCGCCTACGCGCAGTCCCGCTTTCTGCAGGCCGTCGGCCACGCCGCGCACCAGCGCCGCCGTGGTGCCCTTTTCCGCCTCGTGCACGCTCAAATCATCCAGCGAAAGCGTCAGGGGGGCGTATCCCTCGCTGTGGATGTTCACGACGCCGTCGGCACGCGGGCTGACGGCGGCCAGCGTGTCCAGGTTGACGGCAGCGGCCAGTACCTTGCCCCGGTTATGGTCGGTGTGATTGCCGCCGATTTCGGTGCGCCCCGGCGCGCTGACCATGGCGATGGGGCCTTCATAGCCGACAAGCTCTTCATGCCGCTTGAGCAGGCGCGAATACCGCGCGCTCTGGGCCACGAGCATCCCGTCTCGCTGGCCGTAAAGGTAGGTCAAACGTTTCATGACCTCGGGTGTTTTGAGTTCACTGATCATTTGCGCGTACCTGTTCATAAGCCATCCATCCTTCTTTGGTGATGTAAAGGCGCGTGCCTGTATCGGGACGCTGCGTCACACGCCCAGCCGGACGGCGACGCTCTGCCACAAATCGATCATCTCCTGCATACCGCGCTCGTACAGCCCCTCCAGGAACGTCTGGGCCTCGTCGGCATCCATCTCTCCCAGCACCACGCGCGCCAGCGTCTCGTCCACATAGGGTCCCAGCCGGGATTGCAGCGCAAGTGCGCGGGCGCTTTCCTCCTCCGTAAGCGTATAGACGGGGAAAGGGCTTACCACATAGGTGTCCAGCTTGCGCAGCTCGCGATTGACGTGCTGCACGTTTTCTTCATGATAGCGTTCATAGAACGCGTCGGGGAAAAGCCAGGGCATATCGCCCGTATCATAGACGCTCAGCTCGCTGAGCGTGGAGGCGGTCATGGCCTCCATGCCGCCTTTCCAGTCCCAGTTGCCGTCCTCGTCAATGACATAATCCACACCCTCGGTTCCCGCGAGTGCTTCAATGGCGCCTTCCTCGGTGTAGAGCACATCCACCCAGGCCAACAGAGCCCCGGGGTCCTCGCAGGCGGAGGTGATGGCGAAAGTGCCTCGCGTCACCTCGCCATAAAGGTCGCGGTAGATCTGTTTTCCGTCGAAGGTGAGCGGTTCCAGCAGCACATAGTCACTGGACATGTCATAGGGAACCAGATTCACCGGCGTCGGCGCAAAAAACACGCCATAGACCGCCTCGGCATCCTCATCGGTGATGCGGCGCAGCGCGTCGGCCGTGACGAAGCCATCCGGGTCAAGCAGACCCTCCTGGTACAGCTCGCGCAGGGCCAGGGCCATATCCCAGAAGCCGTCCTCCGCGGGCCAGTAGTGCACCTGTCCCGCATCGTCGAGATAGATGTTATAGTCGTTGGCTGCCACGCCCCAGGCATGGGAGAAGAACTTCAGCTCCCACGGCCCCAGGAAGGCGAAGGGAACTTCGTCCTGCCTGCCGTTGCCATTGGGATCACGGTCGCGGAACGCTGTCAGCACCTGACGCAGGCTGTCCCAGTCCGTGGGGGCCTCCAGACCCAGCCGGTCCAGCCATGCCTGATTGATCCACATGGCGTTCTGCGGGGCCGGTTGCTGAATGGCGGGCAGCGCCGCGATCTTTCCGTTGGGAAGCGTGATGGCCTCCCGCCAGTCGGGATTGGCCTCCAGCAGCGTCCAAAGGTTGGGGGCGTTCTCCTCCAGCAGCGGCCCAAGGTCGATGAGCTGTCCGCTGTCGGAATAGCGGATCATCTCCTCCGAGGTGAGCGCCGCCTTGAAGAGCACATCGGGCAGATTGCCGCCGGGCGCGAACATCGCATCCTTGGCGGCCTGCCACTTTTCCAGGCTGGTATACTGATCGAAGGTGAAGGTGAGGCCCGTTCTTTCCTGCATGCGAAGGAAAAAGCCGTTGGTGTTCCAGTCGTGGGTGCTGTTTTCTCCGTCGTAGCCGGCCATGGTAAAGGCATTTTCCGCCATAGCGGCGGGAGCGGCGGCCAGCAACAGGCAGATTATGCAGCACAAAGCGCGTCGTAGCATGTACATAGTCCTCCGAATGTGCATTTGCGTGGGAAGAACACATCCCGTACTTTTATTATACCTGATAGCCAAGTTTTTGAAAACCGTTTTTATGAAAATTTCAATGCTCCCAAAGCAGGACCATTTCCACCAGCTCGGTTTCCTCACCGCCGAACAGCTCCTTTTGCGACCGTCCCGAAGCGTAAAAGCCCATATGCCGGTAAAAATCCTGTGCCTGCCGGTTTCCGTCCAGCACCCACAGACACACGCCGTCGCACCCATCCTCCCGGAGCCTCTGCAAAACCGCTTCCATCAGGCTGCGGCCATATCCGCGCCCCATGGCCTCCGGCAGAAGGTACAGGCTGACCAGCTCGCCGAAGCCCTCACGTTCCGGCTCGCGCGCATAGCTGACCATGGCGGTTCCCACAATCCGTCCATCCTCGAACACGCCCAGCGAGGCGGAGGGATCGGCTCGAAGCATGCCGCTCCAGCGGTCGCGGGTCAATTTGTCCAGAAATGCCTGCGGCAAAAGGCCCTGATAGCACGCTTTCCAGCTCTGGACATACACTTCTCCCGCTTCGTTAAAGTCATCCTGCGCGCGAAGCGGCCTGATCACGGCCATTTTTGCCGCCTCCTTTTCCCGTCAAAATCAAAGCTGCAACCATTATACCACCCGCCCGCCCGGATGACCAGCAGGATAGAAAAAAGCGCCTCCCGAATGAAGGCGCTTCAACGCTTATCCCGCGTCAGTCCCGGCCTGCGATGCAGTACTGCCGCAGGGCTTCTGCCACCCGGCCGATGTCCTCGCCGGTCAGGTAGGGGTGCATGGGCAGAGAGAGCACTCTGTCGCATGCAGCCAGGGCGCCCGGATACAGCGCATCGTCAAACTGCCGGTCCGCGTAGGCGGTCTGCTGATGAATGCACCGGGGATAGTAGATCATGCTGGGAATGCCGCGTTCCCTGAGGAAGCGTTGCGCTCCGTCGCGCCGGGCGCGGTTTTCCAGCAGCACGGTGTACTGCGCCCAGCTGCTCTGATACCCATCGGGTACACGGGGTGTTTCCACGCACCCATCCAGCGCCTGCGCATAGGCGGCTGCCGCGGCGTTCAGCGCGTCCAGCTCATAGGTGCGCAGCGCGCGCAGCTTGGGCAGAAGCACCGCCGCCTGAAGGGTATCCAGCCGGCTGTTCATGCCGATGCGCTGGTTGTCGTACTTGTCGGAAACGCCCCTGCCGTTGGCCCGCAAGGAGCGCAGCAGCGCGTCCTCCTCCGCGCCGTCTACAAAGACCGCGCCGCCGTCCCCGTAGCAGCCCAGCGGCTTGGCGGGGAAAAAGGAGGTGGCGGCCGCCTGCCCGAAGGCGCAGGCGTTCGTATCGCCGATGCGTCCGCCATATCCCTGAGCCGCGTCCTCCAGAACGCGCAGGCCATGACGTGCGGCGATATCCAGAATGCGCGGATAATCCGCCGGCAGGCCGAACAGGTCCACCGGGATCACCACCGCGGGCCTCAGCCGTCCCTCGGCCTTAACCCGGCAAACGGCGGCTTCCAGCGCGTCGGGGTCGAGGTTGAAGGTGTCCAGGCGAATGTCCACCGGAATCATCTCCGCGCCCACGGTGGTGGCGCAACCGGCGGAGGCGAAGTAGGTGAAGTCCGGTACGAACACCGCGTCGCCCGGTCCTACGCCCCACAGCATGAGCGCGAGCACCAGCGCATCGGTCCCGTTTCCGCAGGTCACGCAATGGCGCCGTCCCACGTCGCGGGCCAATGCATCCTCCAGCTCGCTCACCTGCTCACCCAGGATAAAATGTCCCTTTTCCAGCACCGCGGCGATGCCGGCGTCGATCTCGGCTTTCAGCGCGCGGTACTGCGCGCCCAGATCATGAAACTGCATCTATTTGACCTCCCTCAGCCCTTCCCCGTCGGGAAGAAAGCGCCGTCCGCATTCCGGGCACACCAGCGCGCCGCGCAGAAGCGCCCCACAGGTACACACAAAGCCGTGCGGCCGGGCGGGCACGCCCAGCATGAGGACATGAGGCGGCACGTCGCAGGCGACCACCGCGCCCGCACCGATCATGGCGCAGCGCCCGATTCGGTGGCCGCAGACCACGGTGGCGTTGGCCCCGATGCTGGCGCCGTCCTCCACCACGGTGGGCACGAAGCGCGCGGAGCCCTTGGGAAAGAGAGCGCGGGGGGTCAGGTCGTTGGTAAATACGCAGCTGGGGCCGCAGAATACCCCGCGGCCCAGCGTGACGCCCTGATAGACGCTCACATTGTTTTGCAGCTTGCAGCCGTCACCGATGGTCACGTGCTGGCCCACATAGCCGTTCTGGCCGATGGAGCAACCCGCGCCCACTTTGGCGGTGCCTTCGATGTGGCAGAAGTGCCATACCTTCGTGCCTTCGCCAATCTTTGCTCCCTCATCCACCACAGCGGTGGGGTGGATGTATGCGCTCATCGGCCGAATCTCCCCTCAAAATCCGTCGCGGCGCAGTCCGCAAGGGGCAGGCGCACCGGCCGGTGCGCCGCCGCCGACAGATAGATGGCCAGCACCAGTTCCAGCGCGCGCATACCGGCCCGGCCGTCCACATAGGGGGCGCGGTCCTCACGAATGGCGGCGATCACATCGGCGTACAGGGGCGTATGGCCGTAACCGTACACATTGGGCGGGTTCTCGCCAAACTGCATCTTGATGGTGGCAGGGTCGCCGCGGCCGTCGCGGAAATCCCACTCCTCGATGATGTTGACGCTCTTGCCGCCGGCCTTGACGGTGCCGTTTTCGCCAAAAAGGTAAAGGGTTTCCTCCAGGTTGTGGGGATAGACGTTGGTGGTGCCCTCCACGACGCCATAGGCCCCGCTTTCAAAGCGCACCAGCGCGAGCCCCAGGTCCTCGGCCTGAATGTAGGGATGGTTAAGGTTGGCGGTATAGGCGATGACCTCGGTCACGCCGTCGCCCAGCATCCAGCGCAGCAGGTCGATGCTGTGGATGCACTGATTCATCAGCGCCCCGCCGTCCATGGCCCAGGTGCCGCGCCAGGGGGCCTGCCGGTAGTATTCCTCGCCCCGGTTCCAGCGCACATGCACCGTGCCGTGCAGCATGCGCCCGAAGCGCTTTTCCTCCACGGCGGAGCGGATCTTCTGAATGGATTTGTTGAAGCGGTTCTGATGGCACGCGCAGAGCTTCAGCCCCCGCGCATCCGCTTCGGCAATCAGCGCGCGTGCATCCGCCAGCGACAGGGCCAGCGGCTTTTCGATGATTACATTGGAACCCGCGCGCAGCACATCCAGCCCCACCTGTGCGTGCAGGCCGCTTTCGGTGGCCACGGCGCACAGCTGCGGAGCCTCTTTGGCAAGCAACTCGCGATGGTCCGTATAGCGGCGCACACGGGCGCGGTCCTGCTCCGGCAGGGGCCGAAGCACGGCCTCCATGCGTTCGGAAACGGGGTCGCATACGGCGCACAGCTCCAGATCCTCCGCGTTGTTCAGGTATGCCGCGATGTGGTTGGGCGCGATTCGCCCGCACCCGATGAGCGCATAGCGCAGTTTTTCCCTCATGATGAAGCGGCCTCTCCTTTCGCGGCTCACAGAACGCGGATGTTCTCGCGCTTTTTCACGTTCTTCATGGCGTTTTTGGTATCAAAGATCAGGCTGGCGTGCTCGGCCACAAAGTCATAATCCACGCAGGTATGCGCGGTGGTCACCATCACCAGGTCCGCGCTTTCCAATGCGGCCTTGTCAAGGGCCGGGATGCGGTGCTCCTCCTGACCCTGATAGCGGTAAGATTCCACATAGGGGTCATAGTAGCTGACCTGCGCGCCGAGCTTGCGCAGGCTCTCGATCACGCGCAGGGCGGGGCTTTCGCGGTAGTCGTCGATATCCTGCTTGTAGGCCACGCCCAGCACCAGCACCTTCGCTCCGTTCATGGCCTTCCTGCGCTCGTTGAGCGCGCCCATGGCACGCTGCGCGCAGTATTCGGGCATGCGGTCGTTGATGATCATGCTGCTTTCGATCATGGAGGTGTGGAAGCCGAACTCGCGGGCCTTCCAGCTCAGATAGTACGGGTCCAGCGGGATGCAGTGCCCGCCCAGGCCGGGGCCGGGGTAGAAGGCCTGAAAGCCGTAGGGCTTGGATTTGGCTGCCTCGACAACCTCCCAGATGTTGATGCCCATGCGGTTGCACAGGATGGCCAGCTCGTTGATCAGGCCGATGTTGACGTTGCGATAGGTGTTTTCAAGGATCTTTTCCATTTCGGCCACGGCGGGGCTGCTCACGCGGTGCACCGGCGCCTCCAGAACGGCCTCGTAGAGCGTGGCGGCGATGTCGGTGCATTCGGGGGTGACGCCGCCGACCACCTTGGGGGTGTTCTTGGTTTTGTAGATGGCGTTGCCGGGGTCCACGCGTTCGGGCGAGAAAGCCAGGAAAAAGTCCACGCCGCACTTGAGGCCGCTTTTTTCCAGAATGGGACGGAGCATTTCCTCGGTGGTGCCGGGATAGGTGGTGGACTCCAGAACGACGAGCATATCGCGGTGCATATGGGGCATGATGCTTTCCGCCGAGGAGCGCACATAGCTGATATCGGGCTGCTGGTGCGCGTCCAACGGGGTGGGCACGGCAATGCACACGCAGTCGCACGAGGCCACGGAGGCAAAGTCCGTGGTGGCGCGCAGCATTCCTTCCTCCACGATCTTTTTCAGGTCGCTGTCTACCACGTCGCCGATGTAGTTGTGTCCCTGATTGACCATATCCACCTTCTGGGGCTGCACGTCAAAGCCGATCACATGGAAACCGGCCTTGGCCTTTTCCACCGCGAGCGGAAGCCCGACATAGCCCAGTCCAACCACGCCAAGGGTGACGCTACGGTCGAGTATCTTTTGCTTCAAAACCGACATGCTTTCATTCTCCTTACTTGCGTATGAAATCGCCCGAAAGGCGGCATGATCCATGGTTTATGATACCGCACGGCCGCCGGAAAGTCAATCTTGGCCACCGGAGAGGTACAGGAAGAAATCGCATTCCAGCCGGCCGTTGTACAGCCTGCGCTTTTTATCTGCGCGGCGGCCAAAGGCGCGCTCAAATCCGGGATCGGCGGAGAGGGCGCACAGCCTCCAGCCGGGGTGGCGCCTGATAAGCAAGCCCAGCTCGCGGTACAGGGCGCGCGCGCCCTCGCGATCGCTCAGGCGTTCGCCATAGGGCGGGTTGAGCAGGAACACCCCGGCGGGGCCTTCCAGCGTGAGCGTCTTGAGGTCCTGGCGGTGTACGCGGACGCGACCCTCCAGCCCTGCCTGGCGGATATGCCTTCCGCACAGCGCAAGCGCTTCGGGGTCAATGTCGCTGCCGGCGATGGATAGCGGCGCGTCCGGACGGAAGGCCTCCCGCGCCTCGCGCCGCAGGGCCTCCATCCCTGCCCGGTCCATAAAGGGATAGCTTTCGCAGGCAAAGGAGCGCGTGAGGCCCGGCGCGCGGGACGTGGCCTTGAAGGCCGCCTCAATGAGCAGCGTGCCCGTGCCGCAGCAGGGATCGTAGAGAGGCATGCCGGGCCGCCAGGGGCTGAGGTCCACCAGGGCGGCGGCCAGCGTTTCCCGCAGGGGAGCCTCGCCGTTCCAGGTGCGGTAGCCGCGCCGGTTGAGCGCCTCGCCGCTCATGTCCAGCGTGACGCGCGCGCGGTCGTTGACCACCGACACGCCGATGGGAAAGCGCGCGCCCGTCTCCGGCAGGCGTGAAACGCCCAGCCGCTCCATCATCCGCCGCACGATGGCCTTCTTGCTCACCGCCTGACAGTCGCGCACGCTCATCAGGCGGCTACGCACGCACTTGCCGCTGACATGAATGGCTGCGTCCCGCGTAAGGAGACGCTCCCATGCGACGCTCCCCACGAGCTGGAACAGGTCCTCGAAGGTGACGGCCTCGCGCTCGGCCAGCACCAGCAGTACGCGGTCGGCGGTGCGCAGGTGCAGATTTGCGCGGAAGGCGTCCAGAAAGGTCCCCTCAAAGCGCGCACCGCCGTTTTCCGCCTTGGCGGGAAGGCCCATGCGCTTCAATTCGCCTGCCACCACGCCCTCCAGCCCGAAGGCCGCCGTCGCCAAAAAGGTGTTGGCCACACCTCATTCCTCCATTCGTAGCATATCAACAAAAAATTATATCATGGCATGGGCAGGCAAACAAGCGGACATGCTAATTTACGAACAAAACTCCCGGCTTGGAGAAAGGACGGATGAAGGATGCTTGCAGCCTTTCTGGCAGGCGCGGCCGCCTATCCGATGGTGGAGCTGGCCTGGCGCGGGCGCACCCATCCCGCGATGGCGCTGGCGGGCGGCGTCTCGCTTTCCATGCTCCGCGGCCTCAGCCGCGTGCAAAAAAGCCGCCCCCTCTGGCAGCAGGCGCTGCTGGGCGGTCTTATGATTACGGGGATGGAATATGCCTTTGGCATCGCCTTCAACCGGCGGCATCAGATTTGGGACTACCGGCGCATGCCGGCCAATCTGCGCGGGCAGATCTGCCTGCCCTTTACGCTGGCCTGGTGCGGGCTGAGCGCTCTGGCGCTGGGCGGCATGCGCATGCTCAAGCCCTAAAGCTCGCGGGCCAGAATATCGGCGATGTAGCGGCTGGCGTGTCCATCGCCGTAGGGATTGACGGCGTGTTCCATCTCGTGGTAGGCGGCAGGGTCGGTCAGCAGCTCCCGCACGGCGGCATAGATGGTGTTTTCATCCGTTCCCACCAGCTTGAGCGTGCCGGCCACCACCCCCTCGGGGCGCTCGGTGGTATCGCGCATCACCAGCACGGGCTTGCCCAGCGCCGGAGCCTCCTCCTGGATGCCGCCGCTGTCGGTCATGATGAGATAGGCGTGGGCCATCACATTGTGAAAATCCAGCACGTCCAGCGGCTCAATCATGTGGATGCGCTCCTGGCCGCCGAAACAGGCGCGGGCCATCTCCCGCACTGCGGGATTCTTGTGCATGGGATAGATCACCTTGAGATCGGGCGTTTCATCCACGATGCGGCGAATGGCCCGGAACATCTCCCGCATGGGCTCGCCCAGGTTTTCGCGGCGGTGCGCCGTGAGCAGAATGAGCCGGCTGCCGCGTGCCCATTCGATTTCCGGATGGGTGTAATCGCTTCTGACGGTGGTGTCCAGCGCATCGATCACCGTGTTGCCGGTTACGAAGATATGCTCGGCGGGCTTGCCCTCCTTGAGGAGGTTTTGCCGGCTCAGCTCCGTGGGCGCAAAGTAAAACCGGGCGATGAGATCCACCGCCTGGCGGTTGAACTCCTCCGGAAAGGGGGAATACAGGTTGTAGGTCCTCAGCCCTGCCTCCACGTGTCCCACGGGAATCTGAAGATAGAAGCACGCCAGCGCCGTGACAAACGCAGTGGAGGTATCGCCATGCACCAGCACGACATCGGGCTTTTCCGACTCCAGAATGGCGCGCAGCTTTTCCAGAATGCTCACTGTGACGTCAAAGAGCGTCTGCTTGTCGCGCATGATGGCCAGGTCGTATTGGGGCGTTACCTGAAAGCATTGTAAAATCTGATCCAGCATTTCCCTGTGCTGGCCGGTGACACATACCACCGTTTCAAATTCGGGGCGCCGCTTCAGTTCCAGAATCAGGGGACACATCTTGATCGCCTCCGGCCTGGTGCCGAAGATGAGCATGACCTTTTTCATTTGCATACCTCAAATTTGCCGCGCAAGCGGTCCGCGCTCATACGCGTTCAGTCGTTTCCTGCCACAGTTTCAGCATGCACCGCATACGCGCCTCCGCCTCCCCGCCCTCCTGGGAGGAGTGGAACGAAACCGCACCGCCCGGTCCGGGAGAGAGGAGGCCTTCCTCCTCCAGACGGCGGCGCAGCTGGCGCGCGGTGCCGAGGTTGCCGTCGATGAGCGGAGTGCCCGGCGCAAAGCAGCGGGAGATGGCCCCCCGCAAAAAGGGATAATGCGTGCAGCCCAGCACCACGGCCTTGACGGGCATTCCCCGAACGGAAGCAAGGAGCCTGTCCAGCAGGCCTTCCACCTTGGGGCCGGAAAACACGCCGGCCTCCACGCATTCCATCAGCCCCGGACAGGGAACGGGTAGGGCGTTTTGCCCGTAGCGCTCCATCAGGCGCAAAAATTTGGGCTGCGTGAGCGTCATGTGCGTGGCCATCACCACCACGTACCCGTCTCCGGGCAGGAGCGAAGCGGGCTTGAGCGCCGGTTCCATGCCGATGACCGGCATGTGCAGCTCCTGCCGAAGCGGCCCGGCGGCCGCGCTGGTAGCCGTGTTGCAGGCGATCACCACCGCCTTGCAGTCCATGGCGATCAGCTTGTCCACCGCCAAATGCGTAAGCCGGAGCACCTCTTCCGGCCGCTTGTCGCCATAGGGAATGTTGCGGGTATCGCCGTAATAGACGAAGTTTTCCTCCGGCAGCACGTCCAGCATCTGCCCCAGTACGCTGATGCCGCCCAGGCCGCTGTCAAATATGCCTACCGGCCGACGATCCACCGCTTTCCACCTCCGTCCCCGATTATACCCGCTGCCCTCCTTTTTTTCAAGTATTCCGGGGCCGTTTGTGTCAAAGCGCCAGCACCTGCACGATGGCGTCCGCCAGGTAGGGCATGGCGGCCAGCACTTCCTCAAGGGTGTTGCGGTTGTTGCCGGCCTCCACCAGCACGCATCCTACGGCCACATGCTGGTTAAATCGTCCGCTTTTCACACACACGTCCCGGCACAGGCCGTCCACCTGGGCGTTGAGGTCGTCCGTCACGTCCTGGGCGATGGCCAGGTTCGCCTCCCAGTCCGGCCGCTGGTCAAAGCCCTCGGAGGTCTGCCCCTCTCCCTTGCCGATGAGCAGCATCAGCTTGGCCGCTTCGACGCCGCCGGCATTCACGGTGTTGGGGCCGGTCTGCGACTCGGCATAGGCGTCCCGGTGCAGGTCGATGTACAGGTCGTAGCGCTCGCCCGCCGCCTGGCGCTTTTCAAGCATCTCCAGCGACCGCGTGTAGGCGCTGCTCAGGTTGGGCGGCTCGAAGGCCGTCACGTCATGCACGACTTCCACGCCCAGGCTGCGCAGCAGCGCGGCCAGCTCCTCGCCCACGCGCACCACATTGTGCGCGCTGTCGGCAGTGCGCCACTTCTCCGTCTCCTCATAGGGATCGTCCTGCGTCTGCTCGTAGGCCTCGTAGGTGTGCGTGTGATAGATGAGCACGCGCTTGCGCGGGGTTTCCGTCTCAGCGCCCAAAAGCCGGATCATAAAGCCGGCCTCTTCCGGGGGCGCGGGCGTCGCCGCCGGGCCGTCCGTCTCCCGGGGGGCTGCGGAGACGGCAAACAGGTTCTCGCTTACCTCGTCCGTCCAGGCGGAAAGCGCCGCCACAACCTCGCCGCTGCGCACACTGGCCGGCAGGTTCAGGCCCGCGGCCGCTCCCAGCAGCACCGCCGCCAGGAGGACTGCCGCCAATCGGATTTTCTGCTGCCTGTTCATCCGGGTCACCGCCTTTTGCGTTCTTCCCGGTAGGATATGCTAGCCCTGTATGTAAGTATGCAGCGTATCGGGGTCTATATCCGGCTGAAGGGCCTGATTGATGCCGTCGCTCAGCAGCGCGGCCACGTGCAAAACCAGCTCGTCTATCTCGCGCGGGGTGACGACCATATCGCCCAGGAATCCTTCCGACACCTGCCGGAGCAGCTGCTGCGCCGCCTCCTCGTGCCCGCGGGCCAACAGGCCGTATTCGTCGATCAGGTGCGCCATGGCGTCGCGCGCGATGGTGGAGGCGTAGACCACCATGGGCACCCCCACGGCGATCACCTTTACCCCCAGCGTTTCCTCCGTCAGGCCCAGACGGTGGTTCCCCACGCCGCTGCCCGGCTCGATGCCCGTATCGGTGATCTGCACCGTGGTGCAGATGCGCTCGCTCTCAAAGGCGGCTAGCGCGTCGATGGCGATGACCGCCGAGGGACGGACATGGCGCACCAGCCCGCGGCACAATTCCGCCGTCTCGATACCCGTCAGCCCCAGCACGCCGGGCGCGATGGCGCTCACTCCCCGCAGCCTGCCGCGCAGCTCCCGGGCCATGGCCTGCCGCAGGTGGCGCGTCACCAGCATGCGCTCCACCACGCGAGTACCCAGCGCGTCGGCGGTTACGTTGCGGTTGCCAAGCCCCACCACCAGCACCTCGCCCTCGCGGGGCAGCAGGCTTCTGACTCCCTGCGCCACCAGCGCGGCCAGCAGCTTCTGGGTGTGCGCGTCGCAGCGGGGCAGGTCGCGGTATTCCAGGGTGATGTATTCGCCCGTGTGCCGGCCCAGCAGCTCGGCCGCGCGCTCCTTCTCGATGCGGATGCGGGTGTGCGTGATGCCGCCCAGATGATGCGTGCTCACGCGCACGCCCTCCACCCGTCCGCCGCCCTCGTCGATGCATTCCATGGCCAGATCCGTCCGAAATCCGCGCATGCTCCTCTTCCCCCATCCTGCCTGAAACGCGCGCGCAAAAAAGCCGCGCATGCGTTTTCCTATAGCATGCGCGGACCGGGGAAAAACATACGTCAGCCTTCGTAATGCAGAGCCTCGATGGGGCGGAGTTTGCTGGCCTTGTTGGCCGGATACATGCCGAATACCACGCCGATGAACACCGAAAACGCGATGGCCATCCACGCCACGTTGACGGGAATCGTCAGCGTCATCTGCAATACGGGCGCGAGGGCCTTGACGGCAACCACCGAGATGGCCAGTCCCAGCAGCCCGCCCATGAGGCTGACCACCAGGGACTCGATGAGAAACTGCATCAGGATGTTGCCCCGCGCCGCGCCGATGGCCTTGCGGATGCCGATTTCCCGCGTGCGCTCGCTGACGCTGACCAGCATGATGTTCATGATGCCGATGCCGCCCACCAGCAGCGAAATCGCCGCGATGCCGCCCAGCATGAGGGTGAGGGTGTTGGTAGTTTCGCTGAGGGTAGAGAGCATCTCGGTCTGGTTAAAAACGCTGTACTGCGTGCCGAAGGAACGGGTATTGTAGTTTTCAAACGCCTTTTCGAGGTAACTTTCCACCGCGGCCTGCGCCTGCTCGACCTGCGCCGAGGAGGCGGCGGACACGTAGAAGGAAGAGATGGAGGTCTGATTGGAAAGGCGCTGGGCCAGGGTAAAGGGAATCAGAATCTGGTTATCGTTGCTGCCCGACGCGCTGGAGCCCACCTCCGCCAGCACGCCCACCACGGTGAGGGTATAGCCGTTGAGTGAAAAGGTTTCGCCCACGGCATGCGTGGTGCCGTACATCTCCGTGGCCGCCTCCGAGCCGATCACCGCCACGAAGCTTCGGTTGTCGATATCGGGTTGCTGGAGGAAGCGGCCCTCCGCCACGGTCCAGTTGCGGATGCTCTCGTAGCCGGGGGTGGTGCCCTGCACCACGCCGTCGTCGTAGGTGGTCGTGCCCGCCTTGACGGTGCCGCTGACGCTGGAAATAGGGGCCACGTAGGAGATGGCCTCGTTCTGCGCCAGTTCGTTGAGGCTGTCCAGATCAATGGGGTTCATGCGGCGGGCGTTGATGTTGGCGGTGATGAGGTTGGTGCCCATGCCTTCGATGCTTTCGACCACGGAGCTGTTGGCCCCCTGGCCGATGGAGACCAGCACCACGATGGCCACCACGCCGATCACCACGCCAAGGATGGTGAGAAACGAGCGCATCTTGTTGCCCGCAATGGCCTTGACGGCCATCTTAAACGACTGGTAGATCATCCTGGGGCACCTCCTGATTCTCGTAGAGCTGGCCGTCCTCGATGCGGATGACGCGCTCGGCGCTTTGAGCTACCTTGGGGTCGTGCGTGATGAGCACGATGGTGTTGCCCGCCTGGTGCAGTTCGCGGAAGATCTGCAGAATTTCACGTCCGGTTTTTTTGTCCAGATTGCCGGTGGGCTCATCGGCCAGAATCAGGGAGGGTTTGACCGCGATGGCCCGCGCGATGGCGCAGCGCTGCTGCTGGCCGCCGGAGAGCTGCGCGGGCCGGTGCTTCATGCGCTGGCCCAGACCCACGCGCTCCAGCGCCTCGCGCGCCGCCGCCCGCCGCTGCGATACGCCCACGCCCTGGTAGATCAGGGGCAGTTCGACATTTTCGAGCGCGGAGAGCTTGGGCAGGAGGTTGAATCCCTGAAAAATGAAGCCAATCTGCCGGTTGCGGATACGGGCCAGCTGGCGCTCGCGGTACTTCTGGATGGGCTTGTCATTGAGCATATAGCTGCCGCTGTCGGCGGTATCCAGACAGCCGATGATGTTCATCAGCGTGCTCTTGCCGCTGCCGGAAGGGCCGATGATGGCCACGTATTCGCCCTTGTCCACGTGCAGGGAAATGTGGTTGAGCGCATAGATGGTTTCTCCTCCCAGGGTGTAGCGCTTGACCACGTCCGTCATGTCAATCATGCTGCTTAGCCCCCTCAGTTGCCGCGCGTCCGGCCGCCGCCCGCGGGCGCTCCGCCGCCGGAGGGCATGCCGCCGTCAAACGAACCGCCGGGCATGCCGCCGCCCATGTCCATCATCATGCCGCCCATCCCGTTTTCGCGGCTGTCGGTGGTGGAGGTGCTGGCCTCGCGGGTAATGAGCACCACATCGCCTTCGCTCAGGCCGCTGAGGACCTCGGCATAGTTTTCGTCGCTCAGGCCGGTTTCCACAGCGGTGCGCACGCCGGGCTCGCCATCGGCCGCACTGTCGGACTTGAGCCATACATAGCTTTCCCCACGGGAGGTGTTCAGCGCCGCGATAGGCACCAGCAGCACGTTTTCGCGTTCCTCCACCAGAATGGTGGCGGTGCCGTTCATGCCCAGCTTGAGCTGATCGTCGCCCTCGATGGTGAGGGTTACGTCATAGACGGTCACGCCGCTGGTGGCGGTGCCGATCTGGCTGATCTTGCTGACCGTGCCCGCATAGGTATGATCGGTGATGGCGTCCATGGCCAGTTCCACGTTCTGCCCGACCTCAACGCTGGTGATGTCCAGTTCATCCACGCTGACGACCATTTCCTTTTCGTCGCCCACATAGAGGGACACCAGCACCGTATCGGCGGCCTGCTCGGTGGCCGAAGCCGCCACGATGGAGGCTACGATGCCGTCCTGAGGCGCGGTGATTGCGCCGGCGTCGCGCAGGGCCTTCATCTCCTTGATCTGCGCCGTCTGCTGGGCGCGGGTTTCCAGCAGCGCCTGATAGCTGTCACTGACCGGCACGTTGATCAGGTAGCAGATGCGGTTGCCCTCCCACTTGCGGTCGTTCTCCTCGATGAACACGCTGTGGATATAGCCTTTTTCAGAGGTGGTCAGCTCATAGGGCATGTGGATATGCGCCGTGGCCGTGCCCAGGGTTTCGCCCTTGTAGACGATCTCCACCTCGCCGCCCTCCTCGCTGTAGGCGTCGGAGAAGGTGATGGTGGCCATGCCGTTTTCCAGGGCACGCACGGTGCCGTCCAGCGTCACGCGGTCGACCTTGACGGTCACGGTGTCGTCGATCTCCCAGTCCTCCTGAGCGGGGAATTCCACGTACATCCACCCATCCAGGGACAGAAGGACGATTGCGCCGTACTGATCCATCACGTCCTGAATATAGGCGCCCTCGGTGAGATAAACCTCCTTGACACGGCCATACTGCGGCATCTTGAGATACGTCGTGGAGGAATAGTCCTCCGCCAGCGTGGCGATTTCGGTTTCTGTGGTCTCAAGCTCCGTTTCCAGCGTTTCAATGGTGGTTTGCAGGGCCACGGCGTCAATGTTCAAAAGCGGCTGCCCGGCGGTCACGGTGTCGCCCGCTTCCACCAGCGCATCCGTCACCGTCACGGCATAGTCCAGCGCCACATCATCGGTCTGGCTGATGGACAGCGTGCCCGTACCTGTGACCGTCTTGGAAAGGGACCCGGTGGAAACGGTATATTCCGTATAGGTGCTGCCATCCGTGGCCTGCGCGGCCACAGCCTGCCGTGACTGGTAATACCGGTAGCCAAAGAATCCCGCGGCGGCCAGAACCACCAGCACTGCCAGCGTTTTGAGGACCTTTTTCATGGAAAAAACCTCCTGCTATCAGGCGTATTTGTTTGCTGCCGCTTTATGGTATCGGTCGTACCTTTTCAACGCATGACGGTTTTGTGAAAATTGGGTGTTGGAAGTGGCATAAAAAAAGCCCCCTGAAGGGGCATGGCATCTTGGAAAGGTTATGGTTTCAGAGGGAACAGGCCCTATTTTGCATTCATTCGCTTCCAAAACTGAATGCCGAATTTCAGAAATACCGCGATGTAAACAGCCAGAATCAGCAGGTATACGACCGTCACAAACCGGCTGAATGGCTCTGTCCGCTGGCCTTCGACGATCAGCACGGGTACGATCACCAGCAGCAAAATGGCCACGAGCGGCAGCATGCGCCCCTTGAGCACCCGCTCCATCATCTCCAGGCGGGATGCGTCGTCGCAGAAGATTTCCGCGTCACGCTCCGACGCGGGCGCGGGCTTTCGGAAATAGCTGTAGCCCACATAATCCTGCACGTACTCCCAGCCGCAGTCACGGAACATCTGCACATAGTCTTCGCGGTGCGCGCGGCCTTCCGGGTTGTAATCCAGCCGGTACACCACCTCCTGCGGCTCGCAGCGTTCAAAGCCGTACACGCCGGGCAGCCTCACCCCTGTGAACCGCCACCCCTCCCGGTGCCTCTGGCTGAGATACGCCTCTTCCTTTTCCCATTCAGCCACGGTAAAAAACCGAAATTCCGTCTTTCGCTCCCGCATGCTCAGCGCGCCTCCTTCATGGTTTGATACAGCCGCTCGATTCGCTTCATCTCCAGTTCCAAGACCTCCGTGCCCAGCGGCGTAATCTCATAGATCCTTCGCTTTTCCTCCTCCCGGACAAAGCGGATCAGCCCGTCCTTTTCCATTTTGGACAGACTGCCGTACATCGTGCCCGGGCTTAAGCAGATTTCCCCGTGGGTCAGACATTTGACCTTCTGCACGATACCGTAGCCGTGCTGTTGCTCACGAAGGCACAGCAGAATGTAAAATCCGGTTTCCGTCATCGGCACATACACCTTGCGAATATGTGCGTCCATGACGCCTCACCTCCCGCAGTACGATATATCGCAGTACGATGTATCGATGTGAGTATAGCACAACCCTGCCGGGGCGTCAAGACCGGTGGCATAAAAAATGCGGGGACGCTTCGTGCGAAGCGCCCCCGCAACAGACTGTCAATCAAACTTCCGGGAGGTTCGGAGGGCCGGCAGGCCCTCTGAGCTGAATTCGTATCGCCCGGCTTTGGCGGGCGGGGAGTTTGCGCCCCCGCATGGAATACCTCTACCGCATGTTGTCAATCAGCCACTGCATCAGCTTGAGGGTATTGTCCAGGTTTCCGCCGCTGGCCAGCAGGCCCATCACGCAGCCCTCCGGGTTGATGCCGTAGGCCTCCAGACCCGTCAGACTGTCGGTGGGCACGCCCATGAGGTATTTCTTGCCGGTTTCGGAGTCTGTCACATAGCCTGCCGTCAGATCGATATCACCCGTTGTCAGCGCGCCGCTTTCGATGTAGGGCGTCAGCTGCGCCATGGCGCCGCCGGAAGCCAGATTTTGAAACGGTTCCCGCTGAAGCAGATACAGGTCGCCCTGGCCTGCGCTGGACCACACCATCAGCTGCATATCGCCATAGGTCTGGTCGTAGGCAACGGAGGTGAAGGTGACCTCCTCCATGTCGGGAAACAGCTCAAGGCGCAGCTGCTCCAACAGTGCGTCCAGCTTGTCCTGGGCCTGTGGAGCCACCACACCCTGGCAGTACCATTCCACTTTGAGGGATTCGGGACTGCGGTAGCGGGTGGTGGTATACAGCAGGTTCCAGCCGAAAATCGCCAGACACACCAGCAGCACATACTGCCACCAGGCATAATGAAAATGGGTGCGGATGCGTTCTCTGGTAATGGGGAGTCTCATAGGCATTCATCCTCCAAAGGGTGTTGAAAGCACTATACTGCCTTGCGCAGCGTATGTCAAGGTGGAGGAAGGACCAAATGCACAGATGCGGCATAGGATGCCTGGGGATCAATCCCCCGGAAGGAGGTAACACGCATGGGTGTTACAAACTCAAACAAAGTGATCAGTACGGACCGCATCGCCTGCGATGGCTCGCTCCGCGTGACGCCGGCGCTGACGGCCGCCCCCGATATTCTGACCAATCCGACCGATATTGTCCTGGTGCTGGACCGCTCCGGCAGCATGGCCGGCGCAGCCAGACTCTTTCGACACGCTGTCTGTTTTCGGAACAGTAAAGGTAAGTGGTGATATGGACACAGATGTGGTCTTTACCGATGTTGAAACGGGAGAGAAATACACAATCGGATACATTACGCATGGTATGACGGAAAAAATCAAGCTCGAAAGAGGAAAATGGTACAGTGTTGCGGGCAGTGGTAATCTTACGGTAAAGCCGATCAATGTTCGGGTGGAATAAATTTGATTTATCTGATAGTTGACCCGGTGATAGAGGGCTTACCCTCCAGCATGGCGAGGATTTCTCTCAAATAGTCTTT